>ENA-OSEY01000049-OSEY01000049.1-marine-metagenome-genome-assembly--contig:-NODE-49-length-83337-cov-8.920502_pt1 | contig 83337 bp, 83 predicted proteins | sample MGYA00248465_ERZ534230 | MGnify/ENA primary metagenome ERZ534230 (study PRJEB26409, sample SAMN06344110) | marine metagenome | isolation source: Sea water from surface | place: Atlantic Ocean:Southern... | reverse complement strand
CATTATACGAAAATACCTTTTCTTTAGATGAGGCATTAAATTTAATTTCTTAATATGACAGTAGCTGTAAGAATCATCCCTTGTCTCGATATTAGAGCGGGACGAGTTGTTAAAGGGGTTAACTTTGAAAATATTATCGATGCAGGAGACCCTGTAGAAACTGCAGAAAGATACAACGCAGAAGGAGCTGATGAGTTATGTTTTTTAGATATAGATGCTTCTTATGAAAACCGATCAGCTACTCTTTCTACAGTTGAAGCTGTCGCTTCGCAGGTATTTATTCCTTTAACTGTTGGTGGTGGAGTTAGTAAATTACAGGATATAGAGAGATTACTTGAAAAAGGAGCAGATAAAGTATCGATAAACACCTCAGCTATCCTTGATCCGTCTTTAGTTGGGAATGCAGCAAAGAAATTTGGTTCTCAGTGCATTGTTGTTGCTGTGGATTCAAAAAGAGAAGGAGAAAAATCTTACGTTTACACTCACGGAGGAAAAAATAAAACTGCTTTTGAAACTTCAGCTTGGATAAAAATTGTTGAAGGTGAGGGGGCAGGAGAAATTCTTCTAACTTCCATGGATAGGGATGGCACCAAGATAGGCTTTGATAATGAACTTACTTCCTCAATTGCAAAAGATTTGAGTATCCCACTTATAACCTCAGGCGGCGCTGGATGTATAGATCATATGATAGAGGGAATAACTGATGGAAAAGCAGATGCGGTCCTCGCAGCTAGTATTTTTCACCAAAAGGAAATTACTATTGCAGAGGTAAAAGATGGCCTTGCTTCCAAAGGCATAGAAGTAAGACTATAAAATTTCTTTTGCAATAACTTTAAGATCTTCATCAAGCTTAAAAACAATAGGTTGTCCCGTAGCGATCTCAAGCTTAACTATTTCATCCTCAGATATTTTCTCTAAATACATTATTAAAGCTCTTAAAGAATTTCCATGAGCTGAAATTAAGATATTTTTCTGACTTCTTAATTCAGGATAAATAATATTTTTAAAGTATGGCAGCACTCTTTCTGCTGTATTTTTGAGACTTTCCCCTCCTGGTGGAGGAGTATCATAAGATCTTCTCCAAATATGAACCTGCTCATCGCCCCACTTTTTTCTAGCTTCGTCCTTATTCAGACCAGATAAATCTCCATAATCCCTTTCATTTAGGGCTTCATTTTCAAATGTATCAATATCTTTTCCGAGCTCTTTCATGATGAGATTACCTGTCCTTTGAGCTCTTTTTAATTTTGAAGTGAAATGTAAGTCAAAATTAATCTTAGTTTGTTTTATTTTTTGACCAGCATTAATAGCCTCTTCAATTCCTTTTTCAGTCAAATCAGGATCTTTCCAACCAGTGAATAAGTTTTCTTTATTCCACTGACTTTGGCCATGTCTGATAAGAACTAAGGTGGAAATTTTTTTTGGTTGAGACATAGTTTCTTCTTTGCTTAAGGTTTAATATACGCTCCCATGGAATACTTCATTCAATTCGTAATTGAAAATTGGTACATCGAAATACCTCTTATTATATCTATAGCAGCTTTAATATTGTTTGAAAAATCAAAAAGAGCTTCGAAAATCGAACCGCAAGCAGCAACCATAATGATAAATAAACATAACGCTAGAGTTTTAGATGTCAGAAGTGCAATTGAATTTAGTAAAGGGACAATTCCTAATGCAGTAAACGTAAATAAAGATAACGCTTCTTGTATTAGCGCTCTTAAAGGAGATTTAGATAATCCAGTGATATTTGTTTGTAATCAAGGTACTGATTCTTCAAAAATTGCATCTGGTCTTAAGAAAGATTTAAAAGAAGTTTATGTGATTAACGGAGGCATTAATGCATGGAAAAGTGAGGGCTTTCCAATTGTGAGTTAGTTAAATATCCAGTTCTTGTATTTTTCTAGCTAACGTATTTCTGCCCCAGCCAAGTAACTTAGCTGCTTCAGATTTATTTCCTCTAGTAGACTTCAAAGCTACATTAATCATAGTTCTCTCAAAAATTGGAGTAGCAACATTTAATAGATGATCTTCCCCTTTGGATAATTGTTTTTCTGCCCAACTTTCAAGAATCTCTTCCCAATTAACTTCATCTTTTTGGGTTTGAACAAACAATTGCTTATGGAGATCACTCTCTTTAAGATCCTGTCCAGGTGAAAGAACAAACATTAACTTTCCAATAGCATTAAAAAGATCTTGCATAGCTTCTGATCTATCTACCGTTTTTTCATTATCAGGTGAGATTTCTTCAATTTGTTTATTCGAGACAGTGACAGATTTTCTTTCACTTATCACTTTATCTATTTTTGATATTGCAGTGTGAATATCAAAAGGTTTTGCTAGGTAATCCCAGGCTCCATTATCAAAGGCTTCTACTGTGGTTTCTAAGTCTGAAAAAGCAGTCATCATTATGATGGGTATATTTGGATAATCATTTTTAAAAGTATCGAGAAGATCCATTCCATCTCTACCAGGCATGCGCATATCAGTAAGAACAATATTAGGCGATTCAATGTCTAATTGATTCACTACTTCATTTCCATCTTCAAAAGTGGAAACTTCAAAACCCGCTTCTGATAATCCTTTCTCTAGAACCCATCTTATGGATTCATCATCATCTGCAACCCATATTTTTTTATCTTGCCTCATGCTGATTCAAAATTTTCTTTTTTACGCACTTCGTTTCCATCTTCATCTTCAATCTTGAGCGGTAAATAGATAGAAAATTTTGTACCGGAAGAGGAGCTCTCACATTCTATTGCTCCGCCATGTTGACTGACTATTCCTTGAGCAATTGAGAGCCCAAGACCAGACTTAATTTCTTTACTGGAAACAAGAGGAAAAAATATTGAGTCAATTATTTCTTCTGGAATACCAGGACCATTATCAATAAAAGATATCTCACAAGTGGTTTTGTGAAATGTCCTGTTGATAAAAGTTCCGAAATGTATTCTGGTTTTAAGAGAAATTTTATTTTCTCGATCGGTAGTTTTCATGGCATCAACTGAATTATTTGCCAAGTTATAGAGGACTTGAGTTATGAGTGAAGAATCAATGTTCAATTCAGGTAAAGTAGGATCGTAATCTTTAGTGATTTGGATTTTATCTGTAGAAATACTTCCTAGATATTCTGGAATAGTTTCAAGGATTGCATGAATGTTCACTTCTGTTGGCTGGATCTCAAACTGTCTGTCTAAAATTTTTGTAACCAAATCACTCAATCTTTCAGTCTCTTTTAATATGATTCTTGTATAGTCCTTGAGCTCATCATTTTTTAATTTTGGTTCAAGAAGTTGTGTAGCACCTTTAATGCCACTAAGAGGATTTCTTATTTCATGAGCCAAACCCTTAGAAAAAGTAGCTGTTACAGTTGAAATAGTTTGTCTTTTCATTCTGTTTAATTCTTTTGTTTGATTAGCATCATAAAATTCATAAAGAAGATATTTTTTTGAATCTATCTCAAAAAAATTAATTTCATAGGTGCAAACTTTCTCAAGACCTCCTTTCAAATAAATTTTTCGTCTAGATTTTTCTAAAGAATCTTTTTCTGCAAGAAGTCTTTTAAGTTCAAACATGTTGCTAGGGTTTTCTGAAAATATATTTTCAATTCCTTTGCCCTCACTGTTCTTTGAATCAAACAATAAAAAAGCTTCTGCCTCGTTGCTTGCAAAAACAAAATTTAAGTTTTCGTCAACAACCAAAACTTTGGAAGAAATATTTTCCATAGTTTTTTTGAGAAGTTTTTTCATATATTAAATATCAACTTGAGACTTTGAAATTAATCTCAGACTAATACCTTTTGAGTTTTAATCTTTGATTAACTTCAAAGTTACTGTCACTTCCTCTGCAAAGTATTTACTTTGTTAGAGTACCAACAATATGAGCAAGTATTTTGTAAGGATCAGCATTTGAAGCAGGTCTTCTATCTTCAAGATATCCATTCCAATCGTGCTCAACAGTGTAAACAGGTATTCGAATACTTGCTCCTCTATCGCTTACACCAAAAGAAAATTTTTCAATGCTTTGTGTTTCGTGAAGACCAGTGAGTCTCATATCGTTATCAGAACCATAAGATGCAATTCCTTCTTCATGTACTTCACCAAGTTTTTCGCAATAAGATGTAAAAAGTTCCTCAGAGCCTTTTGTACGCATCTCTTCATTCGAAAAATTAGAGTGCATTCCAGATCCATTCCAGTCTCCTGTTTTTGGCTTAGGATGGATATTTACTCCAACGCCAAATTCCTCAGCGACCTTAAAAAGTAAGTATCGACTCATCCATAGATCATCAGCTGCTTTTATTCCTTTACCGAAACATTGATATTCCCATTGACCCAAAGCTACCTCTGCATTTGTTCCTGTTAGGGTAATACCTATATCTAAACAAGCTTGTAAATGTGCATCTGATATTTCTCTTCCGACCACATTTCCAGCTCCCACACCACAATAATATTCACCTTGCTCTCTGGGAGTTCCATCTTCCCACCCTAAAGGTTCACCAGTAGTAGGATCTGTGAAGAAAAACTCTTGCTCAAAACCGAACCACCATTCATCAGTAACAACTTCTTCAGCAGCAGCTCTGAAGTTAGAAGGGTGCACAGTGTGATCTGCAGCATGAACTTGAGTTAGCACAAAATCATGACCATTAGGATTTGAATAAGTTTGAACAGGAAGAAGAAGACAATCTGAGCTTCCACCTTCCGCTTGTTGTGTTGAAGAACCATCAAACGACCAATCTGGTGGCGTGTCTTCATCAGTAGCTTTTACTTTACTTCGCATGTTGGCTTCAGGTTGATAACCATCTAACCAAATGTATTCATATGTTTTATAATCTGACATTTTTAACTCCTTAAATGTTTAACTGAGCTAAATTAGCAGAATCAGTGATTATTAATAGTGCAATAATGTATTAAATTAATACATATTTTGCCCTAATTTAAAGCAAAAAGTCAAAAATTTGCTCTATTTTATCTTCAAAATTCTTGAATTGATGATTTCCATTCTCAGATAAATCAATTTTGCTTTCTTTAAATTTTTTTAAGGAAAGTCTTTGATCAAGAACTTCGTCACCCTCTTGCGCAAGAAGAAAATGATTCTTAGGAAATGTAAGTGTTGGAGTAGAATATTTTTTTAAATTCTTATAATCACTCATAGAAAAAGTATCTTTTTTTCCATTATTAAAGTTTTCATAACTGCCAACAATATTGACCATACCGGTTAAATGATCATCCACTACTGGATTGATATAAACTCCTTTCACATTGTATTTATTTGCAAAATAACAAGAATAAAATCCCCCCATTGAACTTCCAATAAAGCCGACAATTTCGTTTTCAGATATTAATATTTCAATGAGGTTAACAACTTTATCTGTTGATAAAGGCAAGTCAGGAATTAAAATTTTATCGCCAATACCTTTGTCGTTAAGATATTTTTTACAAAGCTGGGCTTTTGAAGAAGAACTAGAGCTATTGAAACCGTGCAGGTAAATTATCACTTTCAGCTAATCCTTCTTTTGAGCAAAACACTAGAAATTCATTAAGAAATTTATTCCATTGAGTTCTTTCATCTCTTTGAAATCCAAATTTCTGAACTGTAGGAATAATATCAATTAGGTTATTATGAAAACCCTGAAGGGAGATAACTTCTGCCATCTTTGCTTCCAAATAAACTCTTACCTTAAAGGTTGTTTTTTCTTCAACTGCATTGATATTGATATTCAATTCAATATCAAAAGTATAATTTGATAGTTTAGTTGTATTTATTGAGACCTTTTTATTCTGATCTTTAATAGGAATTTCAAAAACTTTCTTTTTATTTTTATCGAAATCTATTACTAGGGAATTTAAAAGAAAAAAGTTTCTTTCAAATAAAGAATGAAGATTTTTAAGCTTGAGATATTCCTTCATCAAATCAGTCTATAAAATAGATTTTAAAATTCAACTCAATCATAAGAATTCCATAACATATTTGCCACAAGAGTTCGATACGGTTTCCACTTGATAGAAATTTCTTCAAGTTCCATTTCTGAAGGACGATTAGAAAGTTTTTTTAATTTTTGTACGCTAATTTGTAGCCCAAGGTCTCCTACTGGCCAGATGTCTTCTCTTTTAAGAGATGCCAGCATGTAGCAATCTGCTGTCCACTTACCTATACCTTTGATTTTACATAGTTCTTTTCTGAGGTCTTCATCATTCATTTTATGTAAGGTTGAAAAATCTAATTTTCCATAAATGCATGCATTGGCAAGCCCGGTGCAATAATCAATTTTTTGTCTGCTCAACCCTGTTTTTTGGAGATCTTTTTTTGAAACTTTTAAAAAGTTTTCAGCTTCAAAAGGCGAAACTATTTTTGCTAGTCTATCGAAGATGGCTTTTGCTGAAGCCACAGATAATTGCTGTTCACATATCAATCTCACTAATCCTTCAAATCCTTTTTCCCTTTTAAAGGGAACTATTTTAGGAATAGAACTTATTAATTCTTCAAGGTCCTTATCAGACTTTAAAAGGTAAGAAAGTTGCTCCTTTTGAGAAGTCATATGTTTTTAAAGGGTAAAAGGGTGCTAGCGTCTTGATGATAATCTTTAATATATTTGTCTTCCCTGAGTAGGAAATCATTTATAGCTAGGCTGAAATCATAGTTTTCAATCCAGTGAGAAGAAAATGTAAAAGTAGGCTCAAACCCTCTTTTAATCTTGTGTTCACCTTGCACACCAGGATCAAATCTCTTGATGTTTTTTTCAATACAAAAATCTATACCTTGGTAATAACAACACTCAAAATGCAGAGCATCAAAATCACTAGAAGCTCCCCAGTATCTTCCGTATAGATTATTTTGATCATAAAAGAAAAAAGAGCCAGCAACCGCTCGACCATTTTTATATGCCAGGATGATTAATATGTTGTCAGCAATGGTTTGTGTTATCTCTTCAAAGAAATCTTTATTCAAGTAACCAGAATGGCCGCTTCTCCTTAGATGAGTGTCTACATAGAAGGAATAGAAATCATCAACAACATCTAAAGATATTTGATTCCCTGTAAACCGTTTTATCTCAAGATCTTGTTCAGCAATTTTTCTTCTTTCTTTTTTTAAATTTTTTCTATTTCGTGAGGAGAAAAAATCTAAAAAGTGATCAAAACTTTCATAGTTATTATTTTTCCACATGAACTGAACATTCTTTCTAGTACTGAGCCCAAGAGATTCAAAAAGATCTTTTTCATCTTCTTCTGGAAAAAGAATGTGCCAAGAAGATATCTCGTTTTCCTTAGATACTTTCTGTATAGCTTTAAAAATTTGTTCAGCAGTATTTTTTTTATCATTCAATTTGGAATATAGAATTCTTGGACCAGTTGCAGGCGTGAATGGAATCGATGAGACAAACTTTGGGTAATAGTATTTTTTATGTTGGTAGTATGCATTTGCCCAGCTGTAATCAAAGACAAATTCACCTTGTGAATTATTTTTTAAATAAAGAGGCATTGCTCCAATTAAAGAATCTTCCTTCCACAAGGTGACATGGAATGGCTGCCACCCAGTTCTTTCCGAAACGCATCCGGATTCTTCTAAAGCATTTAAAAAATCAAAAGATAGAAAGGGATAACTTTCATGATTTAATGAATCCCAAGAATGTTTTTCTACATCTTTAATTTGTGAAAGAAACTTTATATGCATATTAGAAACCAAAAAGAATTCCAAAAAATAGAAAAACTCCAATCCAGTTATTACCTTTAAAAATTGAAAGGTAAATTTGTCTCAACCCTAAGTTGATTTGAAAGTTTTGGAAAAAAACAATTCCAAAACACAAGGATAAAAAGAAGAAAAAAGAAAGATCTAGATTAAGCGAAAGACCTATAAAAAAGTAGATAAATAAATGGGCCAACCCCAAAAGAAAAACCCACTTCTCTTTTCTTCTACCAAAATATCTAGCTGAGTTACCTATATTTAATTTTTCATCGTCAGCAGCATCTATCATCCCATAGACAGTATCGTAAGCAATAACCCAAAGAAAATTAGCTAAAAATATAACCCAAGTGATTAATGAAAGATTATCTTGTGAAGCGAATGCAATCGGTATGCCAAAAGAGAAAGCCAATCCTAATATCGTTTGTGGAATTGCTAAAAATCTCTTTGCCAGAGGATAAAGAAGAATTAATAGGGCTGCACCCAGTCCCATGTATATGCTTAATTCATTTAATTGGAAAAGAATCCATACGGAAGGAATGCTCAGAAAGCCAAATAAAATCAGTGCTTCAATAGAAGATACTTTTCCGGACGCAATTGGTCTTTGGCTTGTTCGGAGTACTTTCGAATCAATGTCTTTATCGAAAAAATCGTTGATTACACATCCCATAGATCTAGCAAAAAAAGCACCCAGACAAAATAACCATATAGTCTTCATATCTACAGAAGCTTCTGATGCTAACAAAAGAGCACAAAGAGTGGGCCAAAGAAGCAAAAGAGTTCCAATGGGCTTATCCAACCTCATTAGGTAAGCGTAATTTCTAACTCTTTCCATCATGGTGTTATATAATTCCTGCTCATCCAATCTAGCATAAAACTTTATTATTTATGGAAGAATACAAGAAATGGGAATGCATAGTTTGCGGCCTAATTTATGACGAGGCAGAAGGGTGGCCTGATGACGGAATACCACCTGGAACCAAATGGGAAGATGTTCCGGTTGATTGGGTCTGCCCGGATTGCGGTGTAGGCAAAGAAGATTTCGATATGGTACCTTTTGAAGGGGCTGGAAAAAGTTATTAATGTCCTATACAACAAAAATCTTAATATCCATGCTTTTGGGTATTGGATTAGGATCGTTAATCAATTTATTTTTACTTGAACTATCGCTAATTAATGTTGCATTAAATTTATTTGATGCTGTTGGTGAGATTTTTATTTCATCTCTTAAGTTGATGGTAGTTCCTCTTGTATTTTTTTCTTTAGTGTCAGGAGTGGCTCAAATTGAAAATTCAAAAGAACTAGGTTCAATTAGTTTTAAAGCTATTACCTTTTATCTAATAACAACCGCATTGGCTATCTCAACGGCATTATTTTTCGCTAATTTTTTTAATCCTGGAGATGGGGTAGGCCTAGAAACATCATCAACTTATTCAGCACCTGAAGCTCCATCTTTGAAGGAAGTCTTAATAAATATTATTCCCACTAATCCAATTCAAGCTATGGCAGATGGAGAAATGTTACAAATCATAGTCTTTTCGATACTAGTAGGATTTGCAATTAAAGGGATGGGGACCTATTCAGTAGGGGCTTCAAACTTTTTCAAATCAGGAAATGACTTAATGCTGCGCTTGGTAGAAATCATAATTATGTTTGCGCCTTTAGGAATTTTTTGTCTTTTGGCTTCCATATTTTCCGAAATAGGTTTTTTTATAATCTATGATTTAGCAGGTTATTTCTTTCTACTCTCGTTTGTATTGATATTTCATGCTTTGATTACTTACGGATCAATACTTTCATTTTTTAGACTAAATCCATTCATTTTCTTTAAGAAACTCAGAGAGGTTTTGTTATTTGCATTCAGTACATCGTCTAGCAGCGCAACAATGCCGTTAACTTTAAAAACAGTTCAAGAAAAATTTGGTGTTGATAAGTCAGTTGCATCATTTTGTATTCCTCTTGGAGCAACTATAAACATGGATGGAACTGCAATTATGCAAGGCATTGCAACAGTTTTCATTGCTCAAGCTTATGGTGTTGATTTACAAATTACAGATTATTTAATGGTTATTTTGACAGCTACTTTAGCCTCAATTGGAACAGCTGGTGTTCCGGGTGTGGGTCTTATAATGCTGGCAATGGTTTTACAACAAGTTGGTCTTCCTGTGGAGGGAATCGCTTTGATCATAGGTGTGGATAGACTTTTAGATATGATCAGAACAGCAGTAAATGTATCTGGAGACTCAATGATTGCTTGTATTATTTCTTCAACTCAAGGCACCTTGAATAAATCAAAATTCTTTGATTGAGTTGTTTTTAAACTCATATAATAAAAGACAATTTTCTGATAAATTAGCGCGATCTTTAGGAGAACTTTATGGAATCTAATCTAATTTTACCGCCACTTTTTGGTATTTTTGGTTTGGCTGTTGCCTTTATTTTGTACTTATTGGTTATGAGATATGACGGAGGTACAGACAAGGTTAAAAAAATTGGTGATCAAATTCACTTGGGTGCTATGGTTTTTATGAGACGTGAATACACTTACCTTGCAATGTTTGTAGCTGTTCTAATTGTTCTCTCTTATTTATTTTTAGGTCTAAATACCGCATTAGCTGTAACAGCCGGGGCATTATCATCATCTCTTGCTGGATGGCTTGGAATGTTCTCTGCAACTAAAGCAAATGTTAGAACTGCAACTGCTGCATCTGAGTCTGGAGCGCAAGCTGCCCTTTCTGTGGCTTTTTATGGTGGATCAATTATGGGGCTATGTGTTGCTTCTCTTGGATTGGTAGGTCTAGGAGGCCTTTACTTCTATTTTGGAGGCGATCCTGATACTGCTAGAGCAATAGAAGGTTTTGGAATGGGAGCGTCATGTGTTGCTCTATTCTCTCGTGTAGGAGGCGGAATTTATACAAAAAGTGCTGATGTTGGTGCTGATTTAGTTGGAAAAGTTGAAGCAGGAATACCAGAAGATGATCCAAGAAATCCTGGAGTTATTGCCGACAACGTCGGAGATAATGTTGGAGATGTTGCTGGCATGGGTTCTGATATTTTTGAATCATATTGCGGAGCCATGATTGCATCAATCGCAATTGCTGCGACAATCGACAATACCGGAATGATGGCGCTACCTTTAGCTTTAGCTTCCCTTGGACTATTGGCATCTATACTTGGAATTATAATTGTTAGAGTATTTTCCAAAGCAGATCCTGGAACAGCATTAAGAACGGGAACTATAGGATCAGCGATTCTTTTTATAATTGCAGCTTACTTTTTAATTCAAATGATTTTGACTGAAAATGCAGTAAATACTTGGTTGGCAGTATTAGCTGGCGCAGTAGGTGGAGTCATTATTGGATTGATTACAGAATATTACACAGGATCAAAACCAGTTGAGAAAATTGCTAAATCTGGTGAAACAGGTCCTGCTACAGTCATGATTACGGGACTTTCAGTTGGCATGCAATCTGTAGTTCTTCCTATTCTTGTCCTTGCTACAATAATTCTGGTTTCTACCTCACTTGTTGGTCTGTATGGTGTAGGCATAGCCGCAGTTGGAATGCTTGCTACGGTTGGAATAACAATGGCTATTGATGCTTACGGTCCCGTTGCCGATAATGCCGGGGGTATTGCAGAAATGTCTGGTATGGGAAGTGAAACCAGAGAAATAACTGATTCTTTAGATGAATTAGGTAATTCCACAGCTGCAATTGGTAAAGGCTTTGCAATAGGAGCAGCTGCATTAGCAGCTCTGGCAATCATTGCTGCTTTTGTTGAGACAGTTGCTCACAATAGAGGTAGCTTTGAATTACTTCTCTCAGATCCCAGAGTTCTTGTAGGCATGTTTATAGGAATTTCCATTCCTTTTCTCATCTCCTCTATCACCATGACAGCTGTTGGGGATGCCGCTTTTGATATGATTAATGAGATAAGAAGGCAATTCAGAGAAATTCCTGGCTTATTAGAAGGAAATGCAGAGCCAGATACTGCTAAGTGTGTTGATATCGCTACTTCTGCTGCATTAAAAAGAATGCTTCTACCAGGAGTAATTGCTGTAAGTGCGCCAGCTGTCGTTGGTTTTGGTCTTGGTCCAGAATCTCTTGGAGGAATGTTAGGAGGAGGTTTGATAGGTTGTGTATCCATGGCTTTGATGATGGCTAATGCTGGTGGAGCTTGGGACAACGCAAAAAAATTCATTGAAAAAGGTAACCTAGGAGGAAAAGGAACAGATACTCACTCTGCAGCTGTAGTTGGTGACACTGTTGGAGATCCATTCAAAGATACTTCAGGACCTTCGATGAATATCTTAATCAATGTTATGGCAATTGTTAGCTTGGTGATTTCACCTCTGTTGTAGTTACTACTGGGCTTTTATATATACTTGATCCTGACCGATCCATCGATCAATAAGTTTCTCTAGTTTGGTAGATTCCAAATTAGAGATCCTTTCAGTGAGAGACTGACTTAATTTGAGAAGTTGAGCATCTCTGGATATATCTGAGATTTTAAAATCAATTCCTCCTGATTGTTTCAAGCCTAATAATTCTCCCGCTCCTCTCAATTCCAAATCTATTTCAGATATATCAAATCCGTTTGAGTATTTTTTCATTGCTTCGAGTCGCTTTTGAGCATTTTCACTTACCGGATCTTGATAAAGTAAAGCACAATAAGAATCCATATCCGGACCTCTACCAACTCTTCCTCTCAATTGATGAAGTTGAGATAAGCCTAATCTCTCTGCATTTTCTATTATCATCAGACTTGCGTTAGGAACATCCATACCTACCTCAATTACGGTTGTACACACCAATATATCAATTAATCCATTTCTGAAGTCTATGATGTTTTTCTCTTTTTCTTCGTTGCTGAGTTTGCTGTGGACTAGTTCTGATCTCAGCTCAGGAGCATTTTCTCTAATCCATTCGAGGCTAGTTTCTGCTGATTGCACATCAAATGAATCGTTGTCTTCAATCATAGTACAAAGCCAATATACTTGATTGCCATCTTTGCACACTTTTTGAAGTCTATTTACTATCTCCAGCCTCTTGTCATTTGATAAAACTACTGTTTTAACTGGATTTCTCCCTGGAGGCAGTTCGTCAATGATAGATAAATCCAGATCTGAGAAGATGGTCATAGCTAATGTTCTAGGAATTGGCGTCGCTGTCATGAATAACTGATGAGGCATCTCTTCAGATTGTGATTTTGATGCCAGATCAAATCTTTGCTTAACACCAAATCTTTGTTGTTCATCAACCACAATGAGAGCCAGACTCTTGAATTCAATATTTTTTTGAAAGACTGTATGAGTCCCAATAAGAATATCAATCTCACCATTTATAAGTTTTTTTTCAATCTTTTCTTTATCGCTTTTTTTTGTTTTTCCTAAGAGAAGCTCGATAGAAATATTTTTGTCTTTGAACCAATTAACAAAGTTTTCAAAATGCTGTTTAGCAAGGACTTCGGTGGGGCACATTAAAACAGACTGTTTTTTATTTTGAGAGCATATGTTCATTGCCGCAGCGGCCACTATAGTTTTTCCTGAGCCAACATCTCCTTGAATGAGTCTTCTCATTGGCTTTTTCTCTTGAAAATTCATCATTATTTCTTGCACGACTTTTTGTTGAGCTTTTGTTGGATAGAAAGGGATATTTAAATCAAAAGTCTCCAGATCTAATTTTTGACTTGAAAGATCAAAAGATTTCAATTTATTTATCCTTTCAGATGAAATATTTATAGCTATTTGATTAGCGGCAAATTCTTCTACTATCAATCTCTTTTGCGCAGGATGCTTAAAAGTCCTCAGCTGATTAAGATCATCATCAATTGAAGGCATATGTATCTTAGAAATAGCTTCTCTACCTTTAGGAAAATCAATCTTTTTGCTTTCAAAGAAATCATCTGCATCTTTCATACAGACATCATTTAAATTTAGTCCACTTAATGCTTGTCTTATAATTGTTTTTAGTCTGAATTGAGTCAGACCAGAGACAATTGGATACACAGGAGTATAGGTATTATCTAAATTAGGCCTCTCAGATAGTAAAAAAACTTTATAGCTAGGATGAAACATCTCTATTTTAGATCCGCTAATTTTCACATTTCCGTAAGCTCGAACTATTTTGCCTTTTTCAAAAGCTTTTGCCTGAGCTTGTGAGAAATAAAACATTCTTATGTTAAGAAAACCAGTTCCGTCAGTTATCTTTGCTAAAAAAGATCTTCTTCCAGGAAAAAAAATTTTACTTTCTACAATCTCGCCCTCAACATGAGCAGTCTGATTTTGGTCTAAATCTTTTATTTCATTTAATTGTGTTTTATTTTCATACCTTATCGGCAAATGAAAAATCAGATCCTCTATCGTAAAAATATTCAGGGAGTTTAATTGCGTTTCAATTTTTGGACCAACGCCTTTAATTTTTCTTAGGTCATCCGTTAGCGATAAAGACACTATTCTTTATAAGCTATAGATTCAATTTCAATTGAGGAGTTTTTTGGCAAAGCAGAAACTTCATATGCGGCTCTTGCAGGGTAGGGCTTTTCCAGAACCTTTTCCATAATTTCATTTACTTTTTGAAAATTAGATAAATCTGTAAGCAAAACATTGAATTTAATAACATCATTAATGGAGCAACCAGCTTCTTTACAGATTGCCGAAATATTTCTGAAAACTTGAATTGTTTCTTCCTCAAATCCCTCAACCAGTTCCATCGTTGCTGGATCTAAACCTATTTGTCCCGATATGAAAAGAAACTTATCTGCTAATACTGCCTGAGAATAGGTTCCTATTGCTTTAGGGGCATCATCGGTATGTATTACTTTTTTCATCCTCTTATCTTATTCTCAACTTTCTATCTTCGGATGAATGGACTCTGTTAACTGATATTACATTTTTTGTTTTCTTTAAAGCTTTCATAATATTTGCTAAATCATCTCTTCCAGACACTTCGATAATTAAGAAAAGTTGAACTTGATTACCAACCGGGGCTTCACCTCTTATTCCTTCAATGTTTTTATTCATTTCAGAAATAGCAGAAGAAATTTCTGCCAAGATACCTGGCCTATCTTGAGTTGTTACCACAAGTTCTGCAGAGAAGTTTCCATCAATATTATCTTCCCACTGCACAGGTGCGCACAGAGCAGGATCATCTTTAATAGGCAAAATGTTTTTACATCTTTCTTGATGAATAACCATTCCTCTTCCCGCAGTGAAATGAGCTACAACTGGATCTCCCGGTATTGGTTTACAACAAGGTCCATAGTTAACTAGCAGTCCTTCTGAGCCAGAAATTTGTAAATTACTTGACTCAATTAAACTAGGCGAATCAAAATCAATTGCCTGCATAATTTGATTAGCTACAAAATTACTTGGTCTTATCCCTAAGCCTATTTGCTGTAAAAGGTCATTAAGGGAATTAACTTTCAAAGAATCTAGAAGTTTAGACATCCTTGATTTAGGAATACTCCTTAATTTTAAGTTATGTTGAGCAAGAGAATTTTCTAAAAGTTTCTTGCCAAATTTTCTTGCCTCTGAAGATCTTAAATTTTTTAATTGATGCCTGATGGCACTTCTTGCCCTTGAAGTAACTACCATTTCAAGCCACGATGGCTGTGCTTGAGGAATATCATCAGTGATAATCTCAACGGTTTGTCCACTCTCAAGGGGAACACTTAAAGGAGCAAGATTTTTATTAATTCTGCATCCTCTGCAATGAAGACCAATGTCAGAATGAACCATGAAAGCAAAATCAATAGGAGTCGATCCTTTTGGTAATTCGATAATTCTTCCCTTAGGAGTGAAGACATAAATTTCGTTTGGAACTAATCCAGTTTTTATAATTTCAACAAAGTCTCTGGAGTTCTCTGTATTTTTCTGGATTTCTACTAAATTGTTTACCCATCTTCTTGCTCTTGCTTGAACGGGACTATCTTTTTCTTCTCCAGACTTATATAACCAATGTGCAGCAATTCCAAATTCTGCTAACTCATCCATTTCATTAGTTCGTATCTGTATTTCAACAGGTAAGCCATCAAAAGTTATGACTCCAGTATGCAAGGACTGATATGAATTTGATTTAGGAATAGCAATATAGTCTTTAAATCTTCCCTCAATCGGACTAAAAGCATTATGCAAAACTCCAAGTGCTTTATAACAATCCATTGCAGACTCAACTGTTATTTTAAAGGCATATACATCCAAAACCTCAGAAAGAGGTTTTCCTTGTTTCCGCATTTTTTTGAATATTCCATAAAGATGTTTCTGTCTTCCTACGACATCTCCAATCAAATCATTCTCTTTCAATTTTTCCTTTATAGATTTTTCAATTTTAGATAAGATTTTTTTCCTTCCTTTAGTCGCTGTATCTATAGCTTTTCTGAGAATGGTAGCCCTATGAGGATTCAGAACTTCAAATGCTCTATCTTCCAATTCTCTATATATTTGATGCATACCGATTCTATGAGCAATGGGCGCATAAATTTCAATTGTTTCTTTAGAAATCCTTTTTTGTTTAGCTGTGGCAAGATGATTTAATGTTCGCATGTTATGAAGTCTATCTGCCAGTTTGACAACAATTACTCTGATATCTTGCGACATTGCTAGAACCATTTTCTGAAAATACTCAGCTTGTTCATCTTCCTTGCCGCTAATTTTTATTTTGTCGAGTTTGCTTACTCCATCAACAAGATTAGCTACGTCTTTATTAAATTCCTTTGATAAAAAAGACTTTGGTATACCCGAATCTTCGATAACATCGTGAAGCATTGCAGCAGAGAGACTATCTCCATCCATTTTGAATTTTGCCAATATCTCTGCAACAGCTACAGGATGAGTTACATAAGGATCCCCGCTGACACGATATTGACCAGAATGAGCATTGGCTGCAAAAAAGAAGGCTTTCTTAACTTGCTCCAATTGATCTGAGTCCATGTAAGTCTTCAGACTTTTAGTTAAATCTTTTATAGAAGATACTTCAGCAACCATAGCACTGAAATTCTAACAAAATTGGAGAAAAATGGAGATTAAGTCTCGGAATCAGATGTGAGTTGTTCAGAGAGCTCTTCTTCAAAAATATCAAAATTAAACTCTTGAATGTTGTCTTGAGTAACTGTTCCAGCAGCGATTTCTCTGAGAGCAACAACAGTTGCTTTATCATCGCCGCTATCGATAGTTGGCTCTCTGCCATCAAGAGCTATTTGTCTGGCTCTTTTAGCAGCAAGCTTAACCATTTCAAAACGATTTGGAATTCTCTTTAAGCAATCTTCTACAGTAATTCTAGCCATACTAACCTCGGAGTGAAGGGGATTCTACTTAATTTATAGTTCTTATTCCAGCAATTTCTTTACATGAGAAGATGTCATTCTCTTCACAAAGTCCTTTGGATCACATCGGTCAAGAATTATAGATTTAAGATCTTGAAGAGCCATCTCAAAGTTGTCATTAAGAATAAGAAAATCGTAAATTTCGGAGTTAGATATCTCATTTTTTGCTTCATTAATTCTTTTTTCAATAATTTCACTCTCATCAAGATTTCTATCGATGAGTCTCTTTTTTAAATCATCTATAGATGGCGGTAATAAAAAGATTAAATAACAGGGTATTTTGCTTTTAACCTGCTTCGCACCTTGCCAATCCAATTCAAGAATAACCGTCTTGCCTTGACTGACTAGTGTGTTAACTGTTTCCTGAGAAGTTCCATAATAATTATCAAATACCGTTGCATACTCTAAAAAATCATTTTTTTTTATTTTATCTTCAAAACTTTTTTTATCAGTAAAGAAGTAGTCAACTCCATCTTTTTCGTTCAACCTCTTTTCTCTTGTTGTGTGGGAAATGCTTAAAAATGTACCTTCTGATCTTGGATCTTCAAGGAGCTTTTTTATAAGACTTGTTTTTCCTCCCCCAGAGGGGCTCGAAATAACAAAGATGTTTATATTTTGTTTATCCATTATCATATTAAATTATGCACCCATTTATAAAAAAGGCTATCGAATTAGAAGCTCTTAAATTCGGTGATTTCACTTTAAAGTCGGGACTTAAAAGCAAATATTTTTTTAATATTGCGAGTTTTTTTAATGGTCAAGACATGCACTTTTTGGCTAGCCAATATTTTAAAGTTATCCAAAAAGCGAATTTAGAATTTGATGCTATGTATGGACCGGCATACAAAGGCATACCTTTGGCAACAGCGATAAGTCAGCTTTTCTATGTTGAGGAGCAGAAAAAAATTGAACTTATATTCGATCGGAAAGAAATTAAAGATCATGGTGAGGGTGGCAAGCTGATAGGAGATATTTCTGGAAAGAAAATATTAATAATAGATGATGTTTTGACTGCCGGCACGGCAATTAAAGAGACTGTTGAAATAATTCAACAAAATAACGCCAAAACCGTTGCAGCAATAGTGGCGCTCGATAGAATGGAGAAGGATGCAAATTCTCTTACATTTAAAGAAAACCTTGAAAAAAGCTTATCAATTCCAATATTAAGTATTGCAACTTTTGAAGATTTAAAAGAATAAAGATGTTTTCAGGAATAGTACAAACAAAAAGTGAAGGGCACGAATCCAGCAAAACGGACTCTGGCATAAAGTTAAAAATCACCTCTAATGAATCTTTCTATCTAAACATTAAAAAAGGAGACAGTGTTTCGGTAGACGGTGTATGTTTGACTGTTACAGATTTTGGAAAAAATTATGCATTCTTTGATGTCATTCCTGAAACTCTAAGATGCACTAACCTGAATGAAATTAATGAAAAAAGGATTTTCAATCTTGAACGTTCCTTGAAGTTCGGTGATGAAGTTGGGGGGCATCTAGTTTCTGGGCATGTGCACGAAACCGGCACAGTAGAGGAGGTTACTATAGGAGATGAATACATACTTAAGATATCTTTTTCAAACAACTTAAGTAAATACTTATTTAAAAAAGGATACGTTGCTATCAATGGTGCCAGCCTGACTATTAAAGACAAAGAAGAGAACCATTTAACGGTTGCTTTGATACCTGAAACTTTACAGGCAACAAATCTAAATAATCTGATTAAAGGCGATAAAGTTAATTTAGAAGCCGATCAACAAATTGTTGCAACTGTTGATTCCGCGAGTAACTAAAAATTAGGAAAGTAATCCTTTAACAATTTTGCTGATTGTAGCAGGATCGGCTTGACCGGAAGTTTTATCCTTAAGGACCTTCATAACATTACCCATGTCCTTCATGGAATTAGCAGATAAATCACTAATAGTCTCTTTAGCTAATTTCATAAGGTCTTCTTCGTTAATCTGCTCAGGAAGAAAATCTTGAATAATCTCTATTTCTTTTTGTTCTTTTTCGGCAAGTTCATTTCGTCCAGCATCATTATATTGTTTGATTGAATCATTACGTTGCTTAATCATCTTTTGCAGAAGACTAAGCTCATCATTATTGTTTAAATCTGAACCTTGAGATATTTCTTCTTTTTGAAACTCAGCCAAGATTAGTCTGAGGACCATAGTTATCTCTTTATTGCCCTCTTTAAGAGACCTAACGCTAGCCTCCTTTATTAAAGGTTTAAGTAAATCTGACATGGAATTAAACGCCGACTCTATTTCTAGGTAACATACCGGCTCTGCTTCTTTTAGCTTGACGTTTCACAGCAGCAGCAGCTTTTCTTTTTCTCACAGAAGTTGGTTTTTCATAGAATTCTCTTTTTCTGACTTCAGAAATGACACCCGCACGATCGCAAGATCTTTTGAATCTTCTTAAACCTGAATCAAATGATTCATTTTCTTTTAGCTTAATTATTGGCATATATATCCTTAGGTGGGCAATTCTATAGATAAAATGCTTATTTGCAAAATTAAATATATTTCCTGATAAGCTTTACCTATGGCAATTTTAGGAATTGAAACCTCATGCGATGAAACGGCTATAGCGGTCATTGATAGCCCAAATAAGAAAGTTCTTTGCGAGGCATTATTTAGTCAAATAGATCTGCATAATCTATACGGTGGAGTTGTCCCTGAATTAGCTGCTAGGGATCACATTTCAAGGTTAGTTCCACTGATTAAGAATGAGTTTGAAAAAAACGACTTATCTTTTGAGATTCTTGATGCGATTGCAGTATCTAAAGGACCTGGGTTAAGAGGACCGCTGTTGGTTGGAAATACCATTGCAAATTCCATTGCTTATGCACTGAAAATTCCAGTGATAAACGTCCATCATATGGAAGCGCATCTTTTGATGCCTTTGCTTGATGCCAACCCACCAAGCCTGCCATTTGTTTCTCTTCTAGTTTCAGGAGGCCATACATTAATTGTTAAAGTGGATGAAGGAGGGAGATATACAATCATGGGAGAGACCAAAGATGATGCCTTAGGAGAAGCCTTTGATAAAACAGCTAAATTACTTAATTTGGGCTACCCTGGTGGACCTGAAATTGAAAAGCTAGCGAAGCTTTCTCAAATTGATAGATTTAGATTTCCTCGACCTATGATTAACTCTGATTGTCTAAATTTAAGCTTCAGCGGATTAAAAACAGCAGTTTTATACGCCGTCCAAAAATTAGATGCTCTTTCAGATGAAGATAAAATTGAAATATCAAACAGTTTTCAAAATGCTGCGGTAGACTGCATCGTAAGCAAAGTATTAAAAGCCTCTATTCAAGAAAATATTTCTGATTTAGTAGTTTCTGGAGGTGTGGCAGCTAATGAATTTTTAAGGTGTTCGTTAGCAGATGCAATGCCATCAAATGTGAAGTTACATTTTCCTGATCTGAAGCACTGCACCGATAACGGTTTAATGGTCGCTCATGCCGGCCTAATGAAGATAGAAAATTCTGAAAAAAACTATAACATTGAAGCAAGAGCAAGATGGTCTTTAGAAGAGAATAACGATGCAAGATAAAGTATTCATTGAAGACCTGGAAGTTGAAACAATCATTGGAATTTTTGGCTGGGAAAGAAAGGTCAAACAGATAGTTAAAATATCTCTGGAAATGGATTTTAATATTAGTGATGCTGCGAAAACAGATAATATTGATCAAGCTCTCGACTACAAGTCCATAGGAAAAGACATCTCGAGCTTTGTTGGAAAATCAAGCTTTCAATTGGTAGAAACAATGGCTGATAAAATTGCAAAAAGGGTTCTTAAAAACAAATCTATTGAAAAGGTTGAGGTTAAAGTGGAAAAACCCGGCGCGTTGCGAGGATCAAAGTCAGTCGGCATAAAAATAGTTAGAAAAAATTAATGTCTCTCGTGTTCTTCAGTCTTGGCAGCAATATCGAGCCATCAAAAAATTTATCTGATGCAAGAATTGAACTAAGTAAATATTTTTCCTTAAAAAAATTCTCTAGTACTTATCAGTCTCCATCAGCAGGATTTGATGGAGCAGATTTTTTAAACGAAGTTCTTTGTTTTGAGACTGATCTAGAGGTAAGCGAAGTTCTAAAAATAACCAAAAATATAGAAAAGAACATGGGTAGAGAAAAAACATCAAAGAAATACTCTGATCGAAACATAGATATTGATTTGATCCTCTATGATTCTTTTGTGGGAGAGGTTGAATCTACAAAATTACCTCACTCAGATATTGAGAATTACAACTTCGTTCTTATTCCGTTAAAAGAAATTGCCGGTGAAATGATTCATCCTTCTTTAGGAATTTCTATGAAGGATTTAGCTGAACAAAAAAAATTTACCAATAAATTATTGAAGCTTGATTAAATTTCTTCTCCCAGAGATCTGGCTTTTTCATAGATCTCAGCCTCATCATTTTTAAGATATTTACAAGCAACAGCAAGCAACCCAAAAGGCAAAACAAGAACCACAAGCGTTAAGGTCATAGCATTTTTCAGTGCAGGGCCAGGAAGAAGTCCTGAATTAATATAAATATCACTGACCATTCCAGTTAAATAAGGCCCAAGAGCTAATCCAATCATGCTCAACATTAATATAAAAAATGCACTTGCAACCGCTCTCAACCTAGGAAGAACTAATTCTGTAACAGTTGAAGCTGCACAACCTAACCATGCAGTAGAAGCAATGTGATAAACGAATTTCCAAGTAAATGAAGCAACTAAATTTTCTGAATGAATAAAACCTATAGCAGTAACACCAGTTAATACAGCCGAGGCCATTATTAAATAAAGCTTTCCATTAACATAGGTCTCCCTGAGTTTATCGCCAAGGATACCTCCACAAATAACCCCAATCATTGAACCGAATACAGTAATCAAGCCATAAATAATTCCAACTTCAGTAGCAGTCATTGAAAAATTTCTTATGTAAAAAGATGGTCCAAAAGCACCCAAGGCATAGGTTACAAACGTTATGAAAGGAAAAGAGAGAAGACCCAGCAAGAGAGCTTTACTTTTGAATATCAATAAAAATGCAACCGGATCTCTATTTTTTAAGCCGTGTATCCAATTACAAATTACGTAAACACCGATTCCAAAAGCAGTCCATTGAAGAAAGTCTCCAGTTAGAACGTAAAGATAATAAGAAGCGAGAAAAATTAAAACAGTAAAGATAATATTTATAGAAAGCTCTTTTTTGAAGTTATCTGATCCTACTAAGCCAAAAGGAGTTAGGCCGACTAACTCTTTGAAAGTTTCCTTTAAAGGATTTTTTGATTCTGAGCTAATTAAACCTTCACTCAATCCTCTTGGTGGTTCTTTAATTTGCCAAGTCAAAAGAGCTAAAAGCATACCCGGTATGCCAACTGCCATAAAAGCTACTTGCCATCCTTTTAAACCAAATGGAGCTTCTGAAATAATTGGGTATGCATTATTCCAGTTATCAACGATCAGACCTCCTATGAAAATACCTATACCGGAACCTATGTAAAGTCCGCTAGCGTATATTGAGATCACGGTTGCTCTGACCTTAGGAGAGAAATAGTCAGCTAAAAGAGAATATGCTGATGGGCTTGCACTGGATTCTCCTATCCCGACGCCAAATCTATATACAGATAAAGCCAAAAAAGATTTGGCAGTTCCGGATAAAAAAGTCATGAAACTCCAAAAAGCTAAGCCGATACTAATTAAGTTTTTACGATTCCATGTATCAGCCAGTTTTCCCATGGGAATTCCAACAACTGAATAAAAAACAGCAAAAGCTGTTCCGTATAAGAAGCCTATATCGCTATCCGATATACCCAGGTCAGCTTTGATATCTTCAGCAAGAATAGTAAGTATTTGTCTATCAATAAAATTGAAAACATAGACAAGCACAAGCAATGCGAGAGCAAACTTCGCGCTCCTTCCGCCGACTTCTGGAATTCCTTTATTCAATTATTTAGCCAATGCAACAGCTGATCCAGTTATGACAGTGACATCATCTTGATTAGTTGTTTCAATATTCAAATCTACGAGAGTCTCTCCATTTTCTTCTCTGATTGACATTACAGTAGCTTTGCTTGTGAGGGTGTCTCCAGGCCAGACCTGATTAGTGAATCTAACTCCGAATTTTTTTAATGAAGCATCCCCAACATAATTGGTAAGCATTTTTCCTGTTAACCCCATTGAAAGCATTCCGTGTGCAAAAACAGATGGATAACCAACTACCTTAGTAGTAAATATTTCATCGCTATGTAAAGGATTGTAATCACCAGAGGCACCAGCGTATTGAACTATTTGAGTTCTTTTAAGGTCTTCAACAACCACCTCAGAGTGGGTATCTCCAACATTAATTTTTGATTTATCTAACATTTGATTCTCCTAATTTTCTACTGGTTTTTCTGTTTGAACGCCGACTCCAATAGCCGTTACAACTAGTTCTCCATTTTGATCTCTGAATTCTGTAACTGATTCACTAAACTTCAGTTTACCGGCTCTTTTACTATCTTTTTCCCAAGTTTTACCTGGTTTTGTTTCTGGCGTGAGAATATCTCCAGGTCTAACAGGTCTATGATATTCAAAATGTTGTTCTGCATGGAGCCCCATTGCTGCACCGCCGCCATCACCGCCTGAAGAAGATCCTTCTTTTTTGGCGCCAGTTGGTTCTTTTCCTGAACCAAACCAACCCTTACCATCTATCTTTGGTCTTAAAAAGTAATCAGGATCAAACTGTGCGCTTGCTTGTGTAAAAGTTGGAGGAGCGATTATTGAACCTACATCTGAATCATTTGCATGATCTTCGTCATAGTAAATTGGATTAGGGTCTCCTATTGATCTCGCGAACATCATGATGTGACTTTTCTCAATGGGCATATCTTTTTTTGACATAATTTTCTCCTTTTAACTAAGTTCTGTCTTTTACAAGATCCCAAGCAGATTCTGCAAGTAATCTTGCCCTCATTCCTGTCTCTTCAGCATTGACTCCAGCAGCAGTACCGTCTCTTACTCTCCCCATAATGCCTTGAGATATTCCGGCTAATTTGAATAAATTAAAAGACATATAAAGATCCCATTCTGAGTCAATGTAATAATCAACCTTGTCGGCATAGAGCTTTAGGTATTCTTTTTCAGTTGGAATTCCTAAATTCTTACATTGAGCTGCATCCGAGAGAATAGGGTTCAGTTTATATTGCAAACAGTGATAACTGAAATCTGCCATTGGATCTCCGAGAGTTGAAAGTTCCCAATCCAATATTGAAGCCACCTGATCAGATTCATTATCAATAATGACATTTGTGAGACTAAAATCACCGTGCACTAGACACAGAGGTTTTTCGGTCGGTAAATTCTCAGGCAACCATTCCATTAAATTATTCATTGCTTCAATAGTTTCAGTCTCAGATGCAACATATTGCTTAGACCATCTGGAAACTTGTCTGGCCACATAATTTCCAGGCCTTCCATAATCTTCAAGGCCAATATCGCTAGGTTTTACATTATGTAATTTATAGATGGTTTCACTTAAAGATTTATAGATATCACTTCTTTGTTTGTTATCTTTAGCTTCAGGAATATGAGGCTCCCAAAAAACAGTTCCTTCTACAAAACTCATTAAGAAAAATTCTGTTCCTATTACGCTTTCATCCTCGCAGTGAAGATATGCAATAGGCACTGGCACGTCTGTCATATTTAGAGCTTTAATAACTTTGTACTCTCTATCGACAGCATGAGCTGATTTCAAAAGTAGACCGGGAGGCTTTCTTCGGAGAACGTATGAATCAGTCGAAGTTTTTATAAGGTATGTAGGATTTGATTGACCGCCTTTGAATTCTTCTACGGTAATTGGTCCACTGAAATTTTCTAAATGTTCGGCCAAATAATCATTCAATTTTTTGGTATCAAACCCATGTTTTTCTGAAACTGGCATGGTGCCAGCAAAAAGCTCACTAGTATTTTGATCAGTCAATTAATTCTCCCTACTGATGTATTTTTTAATTTAAAGATCTTCCGCCGTCAACCCTAATAATTTGACCGGTTATATATTTATTTTCTACTAAATGAAATACTGCAGAAGATATATCCTCTGCGCTTCCAATCCTTCCTAAAGGAATGTTCATAAGAATTTGTTCATCTGGATCAGGATTTTGCTCTGGCCAAAGGATAGCTCCTGGGGCAACTCCGTTTACCCTAATCTCTGGTGCAAGTTTCCTAGCTAATGATTTTGTTATGGTTTCTAATCCCCCTTTAGCAATTGAATAAATTGGAAACTTTTCCATTCCTCTAATTACCATTGCATCAGTGATATTCACTATCGACCCATAATTTTTTTTCAATTCATCTTTAAAATTTGAGACTAAGTAATAAGGGGCTTTAACATTAGAATTTATTAAGTCATTCCAATTAGACCCTTCATTAATTTCTAGGTCATCGCTATAAAAAGTAGAAGCATTATTTACAAGTACATCTAATCGACCAAAGATATCTTTAACTTCGTTACAGAAGTTGTTTATTCCTTCAATATCGTTAAGGTCATATTGAATTATTTCACAACTGTTTTCTCTCTCTGTATTAAGTTGATCTTTAAGATTTTCTGCTTCTTTTTCAGAATTATTAAAATGACAAATAATATTGAAATCATTTTTATGAAAATATTCACATATGGATTTACCAATTCTTTTTGATCCTCCTGAAACAAAAATAGTTTTTTTCATAAATTGGTTCTCGTTTTTCTAATTATGTTAAGTCTCAACTCTGAAAGTTTAGATTTTTTATCTTCATCTTTCATGTCTTTTAATGAGTGATTTATTTCAATCTTTGATTCCTCAAGCTTATCTGCAATATCTAACATTAATGAAGGCTCTAAAGATAAACTTGAACCTCTTAATTTTAGTAAATCGCCGCATAGCTCCATTGCTTTTCTTGCAGAAGATGACTCTCTAAAAAAAGACATTTTGTGAAGGCTATCTAGAATTTCTAAATCAGAATTTTTCTGAGTAAATAATCGAATACATTCTTGAATCTTGTCAGATAACTTTGAAAACTTTTTTGGTATTTTTAGAAGTTCATTGGTTTTCTTTTGATCTATTGAAAGTGAATTAACAGCAGCCCATCTTTCAACATCTCCAACATACTTCTTTTTTACATGCTCTATTAAATCAATAACCTCTTTTATGTCACCTAAATTGAAAAAATAATGCAAGCAATCCGCCTTATTTAACACGCTGAAGTATTCTTCTGGATGTTCAGAAATCAACGCTTTTTGCGTTTCTATCCAAACTCTTTCAGCAGATAAAGATAAAAATTCATCCTTGCTGAACTTTGTTTGCATCAAGTTGATTGTTTCGTCTGATACTTTGAATCCAAAAGATTTCAGAGTTGCGGCAAATCTTGCACACCTAAACACTCGAAGGGGGTCTTCTGTAAAAAATTCTGAGACATGTTTAATCAATTTATTATTTATGTCTGCTACGCCAGCGAATGGATCAATAAGCTCACCGTTGTCTTTTTTAGCGATAGCATTCATTGTGAAATCTCTTCTCTTAAGATCTTCTTCGATTGTAACCGAGGGATCAAAAATAAATTTAAATCCTTGATGACCGGGAGATACTTTTTTTTCTTTTCTAGCTAAAGCATATTCCTCCTTAGTTTCTGGATGGAGAAAAACCGGAAATTGACTATTTATCTTTTTAAATTTTTTAGCTAAAAGATCTTCCTCAGTTGAGCCAACAACAACCCAATCTTTTTCTTTTATTTCACGGCCAATAAGTTCATCTCTGACAGCTCCGCCAACTAAGTAAACATTCATTGGGTCAGTTTATTTTATTTACCGAAAATTTTCTTCCATCCTCTAGCCTCATTGCAGTTAATTTCTTGTTCCATACGCAACCCGTATCAAGAGCATGGATTCTTTCTATATTTGTTTTCCCTTCTAGAGCAGCCCAATGACCAAAAACTACTGATCTGTGTTTCTTCATAATTTTTAAATCATAAGAAAACCAAGCTTTGAAATTATCCTTAAGTTCACTTTTTTTGCCTTTGAACCTCAAGTCCATTACTTCATTTTCATCTACTGCCCTAACTCTTGTGAGCCAATCAACCCAATCTTTAAGGCTTTTTTTGTCTTTTAATAACTTAGGCGCTTTTCTTTTATGATCAAAAATCATTTTTAAGGTCTTTTTTGGATTATTTTTAAGAGCTTTCTTAATTTTTCTGTTAACTTCTGTTAATGATTTTTTTGTGGCTGATTTGGGAAAACCGGCATGAACCATAATAAATTCTCTTTTCCCAATTTTAATCTCTCTTACAAGCGGCTGTTTTGTAAGCCACTTAGCTAATTCGTCAATATCTTGGAAATTTAATAAATCACTTAAAGTATCAAATTTATTAAGTTTTCTTACACCATAATAAACAGCTAGAAAATGTAGATCATGATTTCCTAAAACAGTCTTTATTGCTTTGCGATTATCATATACATGCTTTAGAACAGATAATGAAGCTGGTCCTCTATTGATCAAATCCCCTGTAAGCCAAATAAAATCTTTTTTTGAATCGAATTTGATTTTATTCAAAAGGAGTGAATACTCGTCAAAGCATCCTTGGATATCACCAATAACATAATTAGCCACTTTGAATACTTTTAGCTAATTTTATATAGGTTTCTACAGATAGGTTTTCAGGACGAGATTTTCTCTCAATACCAAGATTAACAAGATCTTCTTCGGTGAAGAAGGACTTCAGGCTGTTAGTAATTAATTTTCTTCTTTTTGAGAAAGCTTCCCTTGTTAAGGTTGATAAGTTCTTCATCAGAATAGAATTAGGTGTCATGTCCGAAACTTTAGGAATGAGTTTTAAAAATATGCTTTGAACCTTTGGAGAAGGAGTAAAAGATGATTTATCCACCTCTCTAATTACGGTTACATCGAAAAAACATTGAACAAATATTGATAATCTTCCATAAGATTTTGTATTAGGTTGAGCAACACACCTTTCACCAAATTCTTTTTGTAACATTAGAAAAATTTCATCAAATGATGATTTGTTATCAATAATCCACTCAATTATTGGTGTAGAGATATTGTAAGGTATATTACCTATGAGCTTATTTACTCTAACAAGCTCTTTTGGATCATAAAGAAGAATATCTTTTTCGATCAGATTAAAATTTTTTCTATCCCCATAAGCTTTTTTTAAGAATCTTATTAAATCCTTATCAATTTCAATTGCAGTTAGAGACTCACATTTTTCAAGCAGGAGACTTGTCATTGCGCCTTTTCCAGGCCCTATCTCTAAAAGATGATCAATTTCCTGAATGTTTATTTCTTCTATTAACTCTTCAATTAATTGAAAATCAGAAAGAAAATTTTGACCGAAATATTTTTTTGGTTTTAGGTTATTTTTTTTCATCCAATGAAGCTAAAGCTGTTTCAAGAGCAAGTTTCATGCTTGAAAAATCTGCATTCATATCATCTGCGATATCAAGAGCTGTACCGTGATCAACAGAAATTCTGAGATAGGGTAATCCAAAAGTTATGTTTAATGTTTGCCCGAATCCAAGAATTTTTGCAGGTATCATTCCTTGATCATGAAACATGGCTAAAAAGGCATCATAATGAGATAGGTTTTTTTCTGAAAAAGCTGTATCCGCAGATATTGGCCCATCAACAATTACCTCCCTTTGATCAAATTTTTTTATTCCTTTTAATATAGTTGTTGATTCTTCGGTTCCTATATAGCCACCTTCTCCTGCATGGGGATTTAATCCCAACACACATATTTTCAAGTTTTCCTTTTTTAGAAGTCTCTTTAGACCAAAACATAAAACTTTTAATTTGTTGTAAATTAAGTCTTCAGTAATGCTCTCGCTAACTTTTTTAATCGGTACGTGAGTTGTGGCTAAACCTATTTTTATTTTTTCATTCGCCATCAACATTAAAGGTGACACAATTTTCGCATGTTCAGCCAAAAATTCAGTGTGACCAGAAAAATCAGTCCCGGAAGCAGATATTGTTTCTTTATTAATAGGACCAGTAACTAATATATTGTTAGTGTTATCCATGCAATGTTCTGCGCAGGTGGACAATACTTCTAAAATATATTCAGCATTGTTTACAGAAGAAGATCCAAGAACCGGCTTTTCTTGAAGTGGAATATTAATTACTTCAATTAGTTTTGAGCTTGATGTCGTTTTTGAGCCTCCATACGGGATGAACTCAAATCCTAATTTCAAAGATGCTGATAAATTTTCAAGATATTGAATATCTCCAGCAATAACAAATTTTCGTGTTTCGTTTAAATTATTAAGAGATTTAAGAGTTATTTCTGGACCAATGCCTGCAGGATCGCCAGGACTTATAAAAACATGAGAGCTCATGATTTTATTTTTATGTTCACATATGATTCTGCTCTCATTTCGCTAAGGGTTTTTTCTAATTGTTCTTCATACTTTCTATCAAATAGAATTTGATAAGCTCTATTTTTTTGAATGTTTAAGGAAATGTCTTCTTCTCGTCTATCTAAAACTTCAACAATGTGCCATCCAAAATTTGACTTGAAAGGTTTACTAACTTGATTTATTTCAAGGGAATCCATGACTTCTTCAAACTTAGGATCAAATCTGCCAGGACCAGTCCAGCTTAATTCTCCACCTTCCATCTTGCTGCCTGGATCATCTGAATATAACCGAGCTAAGTCAGAAAATTTATCCTCGTTTTGGCTTCTGTTGTAAAGATCTTCGATAAGATCCTTGGCTTGCTTCTCACTTCTTATTTCGGAAGTTTGTATCAAGATATGCCTGGCTAAAGTTTGTTTTTCAATTTTAATATCCCTTCCTTTTTTGTCTTTTAATTTAATCAAATGCAATCCTGCGCCACTCTTGAAAGGCCCAGCAATCTCACCTTTTCTCAAGGAAGAAATTTCATTAGCAAAAAGCGTTGGAATTTCATTGATTTTCCTCCACCCCAAAGAACCTTCATTATTAGCTTCTTCTCCAGAAGAGTATTCTTTTGCAAGATCTCCAAAATCCATCTTGGCAGATATTTTTTCTTTTAATGAATCAATGATTGATGAAGCAGTTTCTTCATCTTGATCTCTATTGATTGGAATCAAAATTTGTTGGATTAAAAATTCTGCAGACAGATTGACTTGTCCTTCTTGGGATTTAATAAAGTTGTCCAGTTCTTGTTCCGATATGTACACCTTTGATTGCACCAAACCCCTTTGAATTCTAGAAAGTATCATTTCTTTCCTTACTTGTTCGCGAACAAATTCATAGGATTCTCCTTGTTCTTCTAAAAATGACCTAAAGTCTTGAAGAGAGAGACCATTCCCTTGAGCAATTTGAGCCATGGATTCATTTAGTTCTTGGTCTGATATTCTTACTCCCGCTCTTTGAGCCTTTTGAAGTTGTATTTCCTCGATAATCATTCTCTCAATGATCTGCTCAAATAAGACTTCTTGAGGGGGAAGGGGAGTTTCACTTTGTTTTAAAGATTCTACAATTTGCTCAATTCTTTTGTTAACTTCTGACTCTAAAATTATTCCATCCTCAACAACAACTGCTACTTTGTCTAATAATTCGATAGCTGCGTTTGTCATGGGGCTAACTAAACAAATTAACAAAAATAATTTAAGTTTATTCATCATATTTATTGTAACTTCAAAGGCTTGATATATTGATTAATCTTTTGTCCAATAGATCCCAGGCCTTTCAACTCAAGATATATTCTAATGCCTTCTTGGCTATATTCGGGATAAAGTTGATCTTGAAATCTATTTTGTTCTAAGAACATTTTTCGCCAATCTGGTTCTTTGCTTTGCCTAAATGCAAAACCAATCAGTAAACCTTCATCTTCGTATTCTAGTCCAATAAGATTATCTGTTACTTTCTTTAATTCAAAATCATAATAGAGTTTGGTTACTAAAGACCAATTTTTTTCTAATCGGACATCAAATCCTGAAGTTAAAAAAGATAATTTTTCTTCAGGAAGTTGATTAAATAAAAAAGAATTTCTATTTTCCATTTCTAAGTATTCAAAAGAGAAGTACTTATTATCTTGAAAAGCAAATCTAGCCCTCAGGTCTAAAGAAGAAAAATCCTTATCTTCATCAAATTGAAAATTTCCATTTAAATCAATATTTTTTTTATCCCATCGCCAATTAATAAAAACAGGTTCAGGAAGATCATGAAGAACGAATTTGTTTTCGTGTATAGAATCTAAAAATCCTATTTCGCTTTTGCCTAAAGACCTTGTCAGTCCAAAAGTTAACGAAGCAAAAGACGATTGCTGAGATCTTTCCCAAAGGAGGCCAAGCTTTAACTGATTTTTATTCAAATTTCCATAGCCATGTTCAAGGTTTGAAGCATAAATGCTGGTGAAAGGTATTCTTGAAACAAGATAAATTGGATTTACGTATTTACCATCATCAGTTTTCTTAAAAGAAAAATTTAAAAAAGGTTTTAAGTACTCATTTGATTTAGCCAAGTTCAGTATAAATCTTGATTCCATTCCTTTTGTGTTAAAGGAAGTATCTGCACTACCAGAAACATAATGAGTGTTGTTAGTTAGGAAAATCCTTGCATCAAAAGCTGAACTAGAGAATTTATATCCCAACCTTAAATTTAATTTTCCAGCTTGAACTTTTTTGGTTTCCTTGAAAACGAATGATCCGCCTTTCTCATAGTTAGCTACTTCTCCGTTCAAACTAAAAATAATATTTTCATGAGGCAGAATATAATCAAACGATACTTCTGGGATGGAACGGAATTGATTCTGGGAGAATGGATCAATCAATTTAAATGAAAAAGCCCTTACCTGTATTGATGCAGATTCACCTATCCAGCTAAGATTTAGGTTTTGAGGAAGAGCTACCGTCTTTTCGTCTCCATATAAATCGCTTCCAAGGTCTCTGATATAAAGAAAATCACTCACATTTGAGTAATCAATATCGATGTATAAGCTATCGGTGATTTCGCCTGTGTGCTTAAAACTTATACCCCAACGGTTGCTATCCGTATTAAAAAGTCTCTCATAATTAACATCGTTGAATAAAGAAGAGAAGTTAAAAGACCCAGAAGAGCTCTTAGTTAAATATCTCAAATTAGATGAAAATGCCAAGCCCCTCTCCTCAATGTATCTAGGAGAGATTGTCATGTCGTAATTGCTGGCAAGATTTAGGTAGTATGGAATTTCTAGATCAAAACCATTTTTATTTGAGTAGGACAATTCTGGTAATAAGATACCTGATCTTTTTTCGGTGGTTAGAGGAAACTTTCCTGCAGGTAAAATAAATATTGGCGTATCGTAAATATAGAATCTCCCTCCCTGAAAGTTTCCAAAATCTTCTTGAGAAGAAAAACTTAATTCATCAGTTTCCACCCACCAAATTCTCTTCTTGCAAGGACATAGAGACATCTCTACCCCTTTAAATTGAGCTTTGTCTTTTTGGATTAGAATTTCATCTGCTTTTCCGTAAGCATTCCTATCGATTAAATCAAAACTAATGTTCTTCCCGGAAAGAATCTCTTTAGAAGAATCTAAATTAATCTCATCTGCTTGTAAGAAAAAGTCATTAAAATAAATTTCAACGGATTCACTCAATTTTAAAACTTTATTTTCGCCGTCTAATTTGGCCTTCCCAGCATTAAAATCAATTTCTTCAAGTTGAGGATAAATAAGGTTTGAAATGAAAAATAATAGGAGAATCGATTTGTATGACTTCACTTTATTAATTACTTGGAGATAACCATTAGAGATTCGCTCTATATTGGTGATAATTTTATCTTTTGGAGGTTAAAATAGAAAATTAATAATATTTGAGGTAAGCATGAGTTTAGAAGGAAAAACACTATTCATTACAGGAGCTAGCAGAGGAATTGGATTAGCTATTGCTTTAAAGGCAGCAAAAGATGGAGCAAATATAATATTGGCGGCAAAAACAGCTGAACCTCATCCTAAATTACCAGGAACTATTTATACCGCTGCTGATGAGATTGAAAAAGCTGGTGGGATGGCATTACCAGTGATTGTAGATGTTCGAGAAGAAGGGCAGGTTTTGAGTGCGGTTGAAGAAGGAGTGAAAAAATTTGGTGGAATTGATATCTGTGTTAACAACGCAAGTGCAATTCAATTAACTAATACCCTTCAAACAGACATGAAAAGGTACGATTTGATGAATCAAATTAATGCAAGAGGGACATTTGTTACTTCAAAAAGTTGCCTTCCCCATTTATTGAAGTCTGAGAATCCTCATATTTTAAATATTTCACCTCCACTAGACATGAATCCAGATTGGTTTTCAGGGCACGTTGCTTATTCAATGGCTAAATTTGGAATGAGTCTTTGTGTTCTAGGTATGGCTGCAGAATTTAAAGATGATGGAGTTGCAGTAAATGCACTTTGGCCTAGAACTGCCATAGCTACTGCAGCTGTTAAGAATGTCTTAGGCGGTGAGCAATTAGTTAATATTTCAAGGGGGCCAGAAATAATGGCAGATGCAGCTTATGTAATTCTTACCAAGCCATCCAAAGAATTTTCAGGAAACTTTTGTATAGATGACACTCTTCTTGCAGAAAATGGTGTAAGTGACTTTTCTGTATACGCAGATGTTCCTTTCGATCAATTGGCTCCAGACTTTTTCGTCCCTGAAGATATGCCGCCTCCTGAGGCAGCAAAGAAAAGTTAAAAGTGGATTCCATTTCTGATGACTCCTCTAGTTGGATAAGTTCTTGTTTTAAAACAGAGGAAACCTTTTCCTTTTCAAAGTTAAGAACAGAGTCTAGCCAGAGAGACTATTTCAGATTTAATTTTCAAGGAAAAACTTTCATTCTCATGTATGCTCCCAAAGGCATAGATGAGAGCATTGAATCTTTCTGTAAAAAAGCTGATGTCTTTAAATCCTTTCAAGTAAAAGTCCCAGAAATCTATTTTCGTAATGATGATCTATGCCATTTAATTATTGAAGATTTCTCAGATAATCTCTATCAATTGAACATTACTCAAGAAAACAGTGACATTTTTATAAAATCGGCATTAGATCAGCTCATTCGAATACAAAATATAGATTGTGATACCGAGATTTTTGATCACTTTGATTTAGAAAAATCTATTGCAAATAAGGACTTATTTATTGATTTTTTTTGCAGGGGGTATCTGAATTTATCAGATTCAAGTATTCCTTTTGATACTATCAATGAAGGATACAACTTTATTCTTAAAAGGTTCTATGAACTGCCACAGTGTATTTCTCATTATGATTTTGAAACAAGAAACCTAATTTATCTTGATTCAAAAGAGACAGGCGTTTTAGACTTTCAGGATGCCATGATTGCCCCTTATGCTCTTGATTTAGCCTCGATTTTCAAAGATCTATATATGGTCTGGAATAAAAAGCAAGTGGATGATTGGTTAGATTACTACAAAAAAAATACGCAAAATGAAGAGATAAAATCTTTAGAGGATTTTAAAGAAGATATTGAATTTTGCGCCATGCAAAGACAGATTAGAATTTTAGGAAAACTTTCCCAAGTATCCATAACACTTAACAGGGACGATAGACTTAATGACTTTCCGGTTTTAATAAATTATCTAATTGATTCAATGTCACGATACAAAGAACTAAAAGATTTTTCGAAGTTTTTACAGATTTTCAAATGAAGGCTTTTATTTTATGTGCTGGTTTAGGGACTAGGTTGAGACCAATATCAAACCAAATCCCAAAATGTCTTGTTGAAGTTAAGGGTACGAGTCTCTTAGAAAGGCATATTAGAAAGTTGAAGGAAATCAATGTTTCCGAAATCATTATCAACTTACATCATAAACCCGACGCTATTAAAGAATTTTTAAATCGTAAAAAAAACTTTGAAATCAATATAACTTTTTCTGAAGAAGACACATTGATGGGAACAGGCGGGGCAATGATAAAAGCAAAAGAAGAGATTGGAACAGAGACTTTTGTCTTAGTCTCAGGAGACTTATACACCGAATATCCTTTAGAAAGGCTAAGTAATAAAGTGGACGGAGCTCATTTGATTGCCGTAAAAAACAATAAATCAACTGGAGATTTTTCAATAAACGAAGGAATAGTTGAAGAGGGAACAGGTTTTAACTACGGAGGAATTGCTTTAATTAATCCAACTTTATTGGCAGATAGAAACAAACAACATAAAGAATTTTGGAAGGACATTATTTTGCCTGCCGTTAAGAAGAAGAAAGTATCTGCCGAAATTTACGAGGGTATTTTAAAGAATATTAATACAAAAGAAGATCTAGATTTTGTGTAAAATTTATCTGTGGCTAAACAGAAAAACATAATCGCTCCTTCAATTCTATCTGCTGACTTTGCAAACTTAGGAAGTGAAGTTGAATCTGTATTAGAGGCAGGAGCTGAATGGATTCATTTCGACGTGATGGATAACCATTTTGTGCCAAATTTAACTGTGGGCCCTATGGTTTGCAAATCTCTCAGGGACAATGGAATAGATTGTCCTTTAGATGTCCACTTAATGGTCAATCCCGTAGATGAATTGATTAAAATGTTCGCAGACGCAGGAGCCACTTCAATCACTTTTCATCCTGAAGCATCAGAAGATCCAGAAAAATCACTCAAATTAATTTCTGATCTAGGGTGTAGTCCTGGTTTAGTTTTAAATCCTGATATTTCTCTGGATGTTATCAAGCCATACATGGATGATTTATATATGGTTTTATTAATGAGTGTTTTTCCCGGTTTTGGCGGGCAAGAATTTATACCTGAAGTCATGAATAAAATTAAAGAAATGAGAAAAATAATTGATACTTCAAATCTTAAAATTAGATTGGAGGTTGATGGTGGCGTTAAGGAAGACAATATAGGAGAGATTTCGAAATCCGGTGCTGATACTTTTGTAGCTGGATCAGCGATTTTTAACAAACCCAATTATTTTGATGCAATCAAAAATCTTAAGAATAATTTTAGTTAGCTTTATTTGCTTCCCTTTAGCTGGAGAAGAAAGTTCCTCTAATTTGTGCGCAGAAGGATACATTGAAGAAGAAGGAGAATATTGTGTTAAAAATTTGTACAAGCCTGCTGATAGAAGGAAGGGTCTAATGTATGTTGATTACTTGCCTCCTAATCACATTGTTAAATTTCATTTTCAAAATTTATCAACCAAATGTTTTTGGATGAGAAACACTTCTATCCCTCTTGATATTAAATTTATTGGATCGAATTCAGAAATAATTGAAAAAGGTATTCCATTTTCAGAAAAAAGTATTTGTCACAGGGCTAAGCTTGTAGTCGAGGCAAATAGAGGTGAACTCATCGGAAATAGACAATATGGAAAGCGTTACTAAAATTCCTTTTTTCAAAGAAATTTCAGGAGATCTAGAAACTCCTCTCAGCATCTATCTTAAATTCATGGATGATAGAAATTCCTACCTTTTTGAGTCAGTTGAAGGCGGAGAAAAATGGGCCAGATATTCAATAATTGGCCTACCTACCGATAAGAAAATAGACCTCTCTAAGAATCCTTTGAAGGACATAGAGAATTTTCTCAAACAAAATAAATCTCAACCAATGCCTGATTTGCCTGATTTCCATGGGGGATTAGTAGGATACTTTAGCTATGAAACAATAAGACACATAGAAAAAAAGCTTCAAAATTCATCTAAAGAAAAACTCCCTTATCCTGATATATCTCTGATGGTTTCCGATGAAGTTGTAATTTACGATAATCTAAAAAAATCTCTTTTTATTGTTGTTCACGGCAATGAAGATACAGAAAAAGAATGTCATGAAAGAATTGAACTTATCCATAAAAAAATCTTAGAACCCCTACCTTCTCAAAAAGCATCCAAAAAAGGAGTTATCAATTTTGAATCATCTGTAAAAAAAGAAGATTATCTTGAAGCTATTAAAAAGATAAAAAACTATATCGTTGAAGGAGATGTGATGCAGGTTGTCTATGGGCAAGAATTCTCCACAAAATTTGAAGGATCGCCAATTGATTTATATAGATCTTTGCGAAAACTAAATCCTTCTCCTTATATGTACCTCATGAAAATTGATGACTTACATATTGTAGGGGCCTCTCCAGAAATTTTAGTGAGGCTTCAAAATGAAGAGGTTACAGTGAGACCAATCGCTGGAACCGTAAAAAGAGGAAAAGATAGCAATGAAGATAAAGAGTTGGCTGACAAGTTAAAAAGTGATCCAAAAGAAATAGCTGAACATCTTATGCTAATTGATTTAGGAAGAAACGATGTTGGAAGGATAGCTGAGGTCGGCAGCGTTAAAACTACAGAGGAGATGAAAATTGAGAAATATTCACACGTCATGCATCTTGTATCAAATGTTGTAGGAAAAATAAAAAAAGGACTTACTTCTATTGATGTTTTAAAAGCGACTTTTCCAGCGGGTACTTTATCTGGTGCTCCAAAAATAAGGGCAATGGAAATAATTGATGAGCTTGAACCCGATAGAAGGGGAGTCTATGGAGGAGCTGTAGGTTATTTATCTTGGACTGGAAATATGGATGTCGCAATTGCAATAAGAACAGCAGTTATTCAAGGGAAAAATCTTAGTGTTAGAGCTGGTGGAGGTATTGTTTATGATTCTGATCCAGAGAGTGAGTATCAAGAATCATTGAATAAAGCTATGTCCATTATGAAGGCTGTTGAGGAGATGGACTAATGCTTCTGATGATAGATAACTATGACTCTTTCACTTTCAATTTAGTTCAATATTTTGGTGAGTTAGGTCAGAAAGTTAAAGTTCTGCGTAATGATGAGGTTAGTCTTGATCAAATAGAGGACCTCAATCCAAAATTTATAGTAATTTCTCCTGGTCCTTGTACTCCTAATGAGGCGGGCATTTCAATAGATACAATTAAAAAATTTTCTGGAAAGATTCCTATTTTAGGCGTATGTCTTGGACATCAGGCAATTGGAGCAGCTTTTGGTGCAAAAATAGTAAAAGCTAATCAAATTATGCATGGAAAGATTTCTAATGTGATTCATGATGGCTCAGAAATTTTTAAAAATATTGAAAGTCCTTTTCAGGCAACTAGGTACCATTCATTGGTTATAGACCCAGAAACTTTGAGCAAGGATTTTTCTGTTAACGCTTGGACAGAAGACGGGACAATAATGGGTATAAAACACAATTCCCAAGAAATTTACGGCCTTCAATTTCATCCAGAATCTCTAAAAACTATGGATGGGATGACCATGTTGAATAATTTCCTTGAAGCAAATGATTGATACTTTAATAGAAAACATTAAAAAAAAGATCAACCTTACTTTGGATGAGACGGAACAACTTTTTGATAAAATTTTTAACGGAGAGGTAGATACAAGTTCCCTTACTAGCCTCTTGGATGCTCTAGACAAAAAAGGAGAAACCCCTGATGAATTGGCTGGAGCTACTACCTCAATGCGAAAAAATTCTAAATCCATTGATGTTAATCATAATCAAGTTATTGATTGTTGCGGTACAGGAGGGCTAGGAAAAAAAATGATAAACGTTTCTACTTCTGTCAGTTTTGTTCTAGCTGCGGCAGGCTTAAAAGTTGCAAAGCATGGAAATAGAACTGCAACGGGTAAAAGTGGTAGCGCTGATTTCTTAGAAGCAGCAGGTATCAATTTAAATGAGTCATCTAAATATTTTTCTGACTCTTTAGATAAAATAGGATTAGGATTTCTATTTGCCCAAAATCATCATCCAGGCATGAAATATGTCATGGAAGCCAGAAGAATATTAGGTAAAAAAACTATTTTTAACCTCTTGGGTCCTCTATCAAATCCCGCAGGCGCAAACATTCAGTCTATTGGTGTTTTTCACGGTAAATGGATAAAACCAGTTGGCGAGGCCTTGAGAAATTTGAATTGCAAAGCTGCAGCAATTTTTCATTCAGATGATGGCTTAGACGAAATTTCTTTCTCTAGTAAAACCCAATTAATAGAATTATCTAAGAGTGAACTTATTACTCATGAAATAGATCCAAAAGCTTTTAACATAAAATCTAAAAATCTCTCTGATTTAGAAATAGATTCTCCTCAAGATAGTGTTAGGAAAGTTATAGATTCTTTTGAAAATAAATTCTTACCGGGCAAGGAGATAATTTCTTTAAATGCAGCTCCAGCTTTGAAAATATCTTCTGTAGTAGATAATTTTGAAGATGGATACGATCTTGCTTACGAACTCATTTCTTCAGGGAAGGCACTAGAGAAATTTGATGAGTTTATAAATTTTAAGTCTTAGGTAATTTATGAATCATCTTGAAAAAATTATTCAAAGAACCGAACAAAGGGTTGAAACTTTGAAATCCACCTTTTCTAGAGAAAATCTTCAAAGTAACGGAAAGGAATATAAAAAAAGAAAATTTGTTGAAATTTTACATAAATCTTCAGAACAGCTGAGAAATTCTGTAGTTGCAGAAATAAAAAAAGCCTCACCAAGCAAGGGTATTATTAGAGAAGATTTTGATCCCGTCTGGACTGCTAAGCAATATGAGAAGGGAGGAGCTGCCTGTCTCAGCATACTAACAGAACCTGATTTTTTTCTAGGTAGTCTTGATTATTTATTAGAGGTAAGAAAAATCTGTCATTTACCTATTTTGCGAAAGGACTTCATAATTGATGAAATACAGATTTTAGAGTCCAAAGCTTTTGGGGCGGATTGCATTCTTCTGATTGCTTCAATATTAGATAAAAATAAAATTAAAGATTTTTATCAAGTCGCAAAAGAAAATGAATTAGATGTTCTTATAGAAGTTCATGATGAGGAGGAAGCAGAAATAGCAATGGCAGTTTCACCTGAACTTTTAGGAATAAATAATCGAGATTTAAAGACTTTTGATGTAGACATTAATAATTCGATCAAAATCAAAAAAATGCTACCTAAAAGTCAATTAATTATCTCCGAAAGCGGCATCTATTCCAGAGATGACATAAATGATCTCAACGAAGCCAAAATTTACAACTTTTTGGTTGGAGAATTTTTTATGAGAAAAAAAGAACCATATAAGGCTGTTCAAGATTTAATAGCTTTATCACCAATATCATCTCGATAAAATCCATCTTTCCAGTCTATATTTTTAACTTTTTGATAAGCTAAATTTTTTGAATCTAGCAAAGTACTCCCTAATGCAGTAACGCATAAAACCCTTCCTCCATTACTAAGAACTTGTCCTTCTTGAGTTTTTGTCCCTGCATGAAAGACTTTTTGGCGTGGATTTTCATTTTCTAAATTATTAATTTCTTTGTTTTTCTCATATTCAAAAGGGTAGCCTTTGGATGCTATTACTACGCCAAGAGCTGAATCTTTAGTCCAAGAAATTTCTCTTTCATTTAAATTACCTTGCGCAGCTAGAAGACAAATCTCAGCTAAATCAGATTCCATTCTCATGAGAATTGGTTGTGTCTCTGGATCTCCAAACCGACAGTTAAACTCCAATACACTAATTTCTGAATTTTTAATCATCAACCCAGCATAGAGAAAGCCTTTGTAAGTTATTCCCTCTGATTTAAGGCCATCAATTGTTGGCTTTATGATTTTTTCCATTACTTGCTTATGAATTTCCTCCGTCACAATAGGGGCTGGAGAATATGCTCCCATACCTCCCGTATTCGGGCCTAAATCATTGTTATCTCTAGCTTTATGATCTTGAGAAGAAGCAAAAGGAATGGTTTTTTTACCATCGCATAAAACAATGAAACTCGCTTCTTCTCCTTGTAGAAAATCTTCTATAACAACTTTTGTACCTGCAGAACCAAATATCTTTTTTTGCATAGCATCATCTAGTGCTTTGTGTGCTTCTTCAGCTGAGTGCGCAATGGTTACACCTTTTCCAGCAGCAAGACCGTCCGCCTTAATAACAATAGGAAACTTAGACTTTGATATATATTCCTTTGACTCTTCATAGTCTTCAAAGACTTCATACTCAGCAGTACGGATATGATTTTTCTTTAAAAAATCTTTCATAAATTTTTTTGATCCTTCAATTTGCGAAGCTTTTTTAGAAGGGCCTAAAATAAGTAATTTATGTTTTTCAAACTCATCAACGATACCTTTCACTAGCGGGGCTTCAGGGCCGACAATAGTAAGGTCTATAGATTTTTCAATGGCAAAATCTCTCAGTGCAGATATATCTTCGGAATCAATATTTATATTTTCACACTTATTTTCTCTTTCAGTTCCCGCATTTCCAGGAGCAATGAAAACTTTTTGAACAAGAGAGCTTTGGGAGATTTTCCATGCAAAGGCGTGCTCCCTTCCACCATTACCAATAATTAAGAAATTCACTTAATGCCTGAAATGCCTTACTTTAGTGAATAACATACTCATATCTGCCTCATTCGCAGCTTGAATTACTTCTTCGTCTTTGATTGAACCTCCAGGCTGAATGATGCATTTTATGCCCAGTTCATGAGCATTATCGACGTTGTCCCTAAAAGGGAAAAATGCATCAGAAGCCATTGATGCTCCATTCAATGAGAATCCAAATTCCTTAGCTTTAGAGGCAGCAATTTTACCGCTATCTATTCTGCTCATTTGACCTGCACCAATTCCTAATGTTTGTTCACTTGCAGCAAACACAATTGCATTAGATTTAACATATTTACACACCTTCCATGCAAACAAAGCATTTTGTATTTCATCTTTATTGGGTACTTTTTTGGTTACAACTTCTAAATTGTCTTCGGTAATAATTTTATTATCAGCTGACTGAATAAGGAGGCCTCCAGATACAGATAAAATTTTATTTTTGTCATTTATTTTTGGTTTGAATGAGAGAACCCTTACATTAGGTTTTGCATTGAAAATTTTCAGAGATTCGTCTGAGTATGCTGGAGCAGCAACTACCTCAAGAAATTGATTATCAATCAATCTCTGCGCAACTTCGCCTGAAACCTTTTCATTGAAGGCAATTATTCCTCCAAAAGCTGAGGTTGGATCGCTCTCAAAAGCACTTTGATAAGCATCCAATAAATTTTTTCTTGATGATACTCCACAAGGATTGGCATGTTTTACAATGACACAAGTAGGTTCAGCAAAATTACATACGCAATCGATCGCAGTATCTGTATCTGCTATGTTGTTATAAGACATTTCTTTGCCTTGATGCAGAATGGATGAAGATATCCCAAAAGGCTTTGAAAATTTATGTTTAAAAAAAGAGGCCGTCTGATGAGGATTTTCTCCGTACCTTAAATTTTCAGTTTTTTCATAACTCAAAAGAAGATTCTCTTCAAATTGGTCACCATTAAAATAGTTTGAAATCTCTAAATCATAATTAGCTGTATGTGAAAAAACTTTGATTGCCAATTGTTTTTTTATAGATTTTGAAATAGTTTTGCTTTTTTTGAGTTCCTTTGTGACCAGATCGTAATCATTAGGATCAACAATTGTGGTAACGTGCTCATGATTTTTTGCAGCTGCTCTCAACATCGTTGGACCACCTATATCAATTTTCTCAATTATTTCTGCTTCAGTACTATTTGGATCTTTTGCAGTTGAATAAAAAGGATAAAGATTTACTACCACAATATCGATTTCATCGATGCTGTGTTCCTTTATGATTTTTTTATCAATTTTTCTTCGAGAGAGAATTCCTGCATGAATTTTGGGATGTAAGGTTTTGATTCTGCCATCCATTATTTCTGGAAAGCCTGTATGCTCTGAAACTTCAATAGCATCAATATTATTTTCTTTTAGCAGCTGGTAAGTTCCGCCTGTTGAAATGATTTTGTAGTCCAGCGATATAAGATTTTTAGCAAAATCAATTATTCCATCCTTGTTTGAGACACTAATAAGGGCAATTTTAGACATCTTATTTTTTATTAATTTTGAGAAGGTCGTATTCTTTGAGTTTTGTCCTTAAGGTGCCCCTATTAAGGCCAAGCATTTTACTAGCTTCGCTTTGATTTCCATTGCAGTACTTCATTATTTCAAATAGAAGAGGCGCTTCTACTTCTTTTAGGACCATTGGATAAACATCAGATGATTTGTTGCCGTCTAACTCTCTAAGATATCTTCTGATTGATTTTCCGACCTGATATTTCAAAGAATTTTTATCGCTTGAATTATTTTTCTTTGAGACCATCAGTTAACCACACTTTCTTGACTGCTTCCTATTTCTTCTAAAGAAAGCATTCCTTGATTTAGAGACATCTTTGTTACTGAACAATTATCTGGGTAAAAAGTAACAATTTTTTTTGATTTTTGTAAATAACCTACCAAAACGTTTATCACCATGAAGTGTGAAAAAATTAAAGTAGGTGATTTAAACGAATGAGTCACATTTATTATTTTATCTCTCCAATCTGCTTGAGGCTTTTCAAACTGATCTACATCCTTTGAAAACATTTCCCTCAACCAAGAAGGTCTTTCAGACATGTCTATCCCAGGAGAAGGAATTTCAATAAAGCTTTCATTAATTTCTACTTCCTTATTTAATTTCTTAGATATTGGTTCGGCGGTTTCTATTGCTCTTCTAAGCGGGCTTGAAATGATTTGGAAATCATTCAAATCTTCTTGAGCAAGAATGTCTGAAACATTTTGGGCTTGCTCCCTTCCTCTCAGACTTAATTCTGGATCTCTATCAACTTCCCAAGATTTGGCAGCTTCTCCATGTCTTATGATGTAGATTTTCATCTTTTAAACTCTGATAAAATTGAATGTTTAGCATACAAAGAAATTCATGAGAACTCCAAGGGTATTTTTAAAAACTGAATTAAAAGCAAATTCAATTATAGAGCTTGATCAAAATATTTCAGATCATTTAAAAGTTACGAACAAAAAAATTGGTCAGCAGCTTCATCTGTTTGATGGGCGAGGTAATTCAACTTTTGGAAATATTATTGAAAAAAAGAAAAAAACCTTTTTAATTAAAACGAACAAGAATTTAAACTTTTCTAAAAAACTTAAACCAATATTTAATTTAGGTATCAGTGAGATAAAAAATTTTGATAACGTTATAAAACAGAGCACTCCTCTTGGGATAAATTCGATAAATTGCTTATCAAGCGAAAGATCAAAAATAAGAAAAAAACCTTCTCAATCAAAAATAGAAAGATGGAAGAAAATCGCTGCAAGCAGTTGTGAACAATGCGGAATGGATTGGGTCCCTCAAATATATTCAAATGAATTAATGTCTTGGGCACATAATTCCAATGACTCTTTAAAAATTGTGTTAAATCCCAGAGCAACCAAGTCCATTAAAGACTTAAAAAAAGCTGAAAGCCTCTCTATAGCAATCGGCCCAGAGGGCGGATTTACAGATAATGAAATAGAAAAATTAGAAGAAGAAGGATTTATTAGCATTAATTGTGGAGATATGATTTTTAGAACGGATACAATGCCGATCGTAATATTATCAATGTTAAATTTTTCTATGAGGGATATATCATGAAAATCGGTTTTGTAATGGAGCCAATTCCTGCAAAGAATCTAAAAAAGGATTCAACTTTATTACTAATGTTCGAAGCCCAAAATAATGGACACGATATATATTTTATTGATTCAAAAAATTTATTTATGAAGGACAATCAACCCTACTGTAAATATCAAAAGGTAGAAGTTTCTCTAAATGATACGAACTTCAACGTTTTGTCCTCTTCCGAGAATACAATGAATTTTTTTGAAGTGATCATGATGCGTCAAGACCCCCCTGTTGATTACTCTTTTATAGTAAACACAATGATTTTAGAAAAAGCTGCCGATTTAGGCGTCAACGTTATTAATAATCCTTCAAACCTAAGAAACTTAAATGAAAAAATATTTGCATTAAATTTTCCAAAATTTTGTCCGCCTACTTTGATCACATCTGATTTTGAAATTTTTAATAATTTTCTTAAAGAGAATGAGCATATTGTAGTTAAGCCTCTTAACTCCATGGGTGGAGATTCTATCTTTCAACTAAAGAAAGATGATGAACATTTATCTGAAGTTTATTCAAAAATATCTAAGGAGGGTGAAGTAAAATTTATTGCGCAAAAATTCCTTCCAGAAATTTCCATTGGAGATAAAAGAATATTAATTATCAACGGTAAAGTTCCTAAACACGCCGTGTTAAGAACACCTCCTGAAGGAGAGTTTATAGGTAATTTGGCTGCAGGAGGATCAGCCTCAACTATTGAGCTTAATGAACAAGATAAAATTATTGCTCAGACGGTAGCAGACAAAATGTTGGATTTTGGTTTGTATATAGTTGGATTAGACATGATTGGAAATTTTCTAACAGAAATCAATTTAACAAGTCCCACTTGCTTTAGAGAACTCAATGATCAAGCAGATGAAAACTTAGCAAAACTTTTTGTAGATGAATTATTTGGGCATTGATTACGGAGAAGTTAACTATGGATTTGCGATTGGCAATTCAATTACCAAAAATTCAACAACATATTTTTCTGAAAAAATTGCATCTGAAAAAGAAGCTTTAAAATTTATTGAAAATTTAATAAAAGAGTGGGATTTAAAAGGAATTATTCTAGGATATCCACTTAATATGGATGATACTGATTCAAAACTTTCATTAAAAGTAAGCAAATTTAAAATAGCTTGTGAGCAGCTGTTTGATATTGATGTTGAATTAGAAGATGAAAGACTTACTACATGGGAAGCCAAGGAAATTATGTCTGATAAAAACAATCTTACTGATAAAAAAACAACATCTCACGCCCTTGCAGCTAAGATAATTCTTGATACTTGGCTTAACAAAAAATAATAATGGCTCAATTACCCAGAGATTTTATTCAAAGAGTTTTAGATTCAACAGATATTGTTTCTTTGATCGATAGCCATGTTTCTCTTCAAAAAAGAGGAAAAGATCACTGGGCGCTTTGTCCTTTCTGCGATGATGGAAGTAAGCCCTCTTTTAGCGTAAGTCAACATAAGCAGTTTTATTATTGTTTCAAATGCAGAGCGAGTGGAAATGCAATTTCGTTTCTCACAGATCACCAAGGGCAAACCTTTATGGATGCCTTGGAATTTTTAGCAACTAATGCAGGCATCGAAATTCCTAAAAACTCAAACAGCATAAATAATGAAGATTTTAAAATTTTTGACAAAATCAATGATCTTGCTGTGAAATTTTTTCAAAAAAATCTTTCTGAGCAAAGTGAATCTAGTTCTGTTTTTAAATATCTTAAAAGTAGAAATATTGAAGGGAAATCTTCCCAAAATTTCTCCTTAGGATACGCAACTAAAAGCTGGGATGATTTATGCAAATATCTACTTAAAGAGGGTATATCTAGAGAAGATATTTTGAAAACAGGATTAATCAAAACCTCTGATAAAGGAAAAGATTATGACTTCTTTAGGAATAGATTAATGTTTCCGATACGAAATAGAAGAGGGCAGGTTATAGGTTTCGGTGGCAGAGTAATTGAGAATGAAGAACCAAAATACCTCAATTCTGCAGAATCTCTGGTATTTAAAAAAAATAGGGAGCTGTATGGCCTTTATGAATCTATTGAGCAAAATAGAAACATAAACAAAATTTTAGTGGTTGAAGGTTATACAGACGTCATTGCTCTGTTTGCAGGTGGTTTTCCTTATGCGATGGCTACACTTGGGATAGCGACATCAAAATATCATCTTGAAAATATTCTAAAAATTACCAATGAAGTAGTTTTTTGTTTTGATGGTGATCAAGCAGGATCAGATGCAGCTAGAAGAGCAGTAGAAGTCACACTGCCTTTCATTAACGATAATAGAAAATTCAATATTTTGTTTCTTCCTGAAGGGCAAGATCCTGCAAGCATTATTGAAGAGCATGGTACGAATAAATTTGAGGAATATTTGAGTAAATCAGTAGTGCTTTCCAAATATATTCAAGATTCTTTTCTTGCTGGGAATGATGATTCAATAGAAACAAAAGCAAACGCCATGAGAAGTTTTCAAAATTTTATAAAATCTATCCCGCCATCAAATTTCAAAACTTTGCTTATTGAAGACTTTTCATCGAAATTAGGTTTTAAAGTTGAAGAAGAAATCCAACCATCAATAAAGAAAAAATCTTTCACGATAAAAGAAAACGAAACCTTTATAGAAAGTACAATTTTAAAAAAGATTCTAGCGGTTGTATTAGATTTTCCTGGAAGAATTAATTTAGATTTGTTCTCATATTTCGACGTCAAGTCGCAAATAAAGGAAGAAGAAACAATCGCTAAGATAATTGAATTTTGTAAATCAGCCCCCAACTATAATGCAGGTCAATTAATTGAGGAATATCCTGAATTGAAGGGAGATATTACTTCTATCGCTGCTGGCGAGAATATAGTTTCCGAAGCCAAAGCTAATGAATACATTGAAGAATCAATTAATTTTTATTTAAAAAAAGAGAATATTTCGAATCATGCATATCTACAAAAAAAACTCATGGATGGAGATATTACGGAAAAAGAAAAGATCGAATTGAAAAAAAGTTTGCTTGAAAAATTTGAAGCATTAGATGAACAAGAAAAGGAGCTTCTTAAGTCTTTGTAACTTTTTTACATATTTATTCAAACTTTAGCTCTTAGAAGATATAATCAACGACCTTTTTTAGAAACACATGTACGACGACGATTTAGAGAATAGCGGTTTAAGAGAACTCATTGAAAAAGGGAGAGAGCAAGGATATATCTCTTATGCTGATATCAATGATTTCTTACCAGAAGATGTATCAGACCCTGATCAACTTGAAGAAGTTATTTCTCTTATAAATGAATTAGGACTTGAAGTTTTAGAGAATCCTCCTGCCGAGGGCTCAGATTTCATGCCTGCTCCTGAAGATCCACAAGAACAACCAGATCCAGAGGGTGAAATAGCAATTGAGTCAGAAGTAGGCAGAACAACAGATCCAGTAAGGTTGTACATGAGAGAAATGGGATCCGTTGATTTGTTAACCAGAGAAGGTGAAATATCAATAGCAAAACGAATTGAGGATGGCGCCAGAGATCTACTTAGCGCATGCGTTCATTATCCTGGAGTTGTTGAGGGAATAATAGAGGATTATAAGTTAACTAAAAAAGGAGAAAAAAGAATTTCAGATTTGATCGTTGGCTTTATGGATGAGGATGAAGCTCCTTCGGAAGCTGCTGCTAATAAAGATATAAACGAAACAGACGATGATGTTGAGGAAGAAGAAGATTCTGGAATAAATGAAGAAGAACTAGAGAAAAGATTTGCTTCCCTCAGAAGACAATTCAACAAAACTGAAAAAACCATTGCTGCTAGCGGAAGAAGCAGCACAAAAGCTCAAACTGACTTGGAAAAGTTAGGAGAAATTTTTAAGTACCTTAAATTATCCCCAAAAAAATTCGAAACAATCGCTCTTCCTGCAAGATTAAATTTCCAACAAGTTAAAGAACTGGAAAGGCTCATTTACGATATCTGTGTCAGAGAGTCAAAAATGCCACGTAAAGAATTTATTGAAATTTTTGTAGGCAGTGAAACTAAAGCTAACTTCCTAGATTCGACTTTAAGGTCAAAAAAACCTTTTGTGAAAGAGCTTAAAACGAGAAAACCAGAGATTAATTTAATTCAAAAAAGAATAAATGCTTTAGAAAAGGTATCTGGGCTGTCTGTTCCTCAATTAAAAGAAGTGAACATGAGAATTACAAAAGGCGAATCAAAAATTAGAAGAGCTAAAAAAGATATGATTGAAGCCAATTTAAGGCTAGTTATATCAATAGCAAAAAAATACACCAACAGAGGTCTCCAATTTTTAGATCTTATCCAAGAAGGAAACATCGGTCTCATGAAGGCAGTTGATAAGTTTGAATACAGAAGAGGTTACAAGTTCTCTACTTATGCAACATGGTGGATACGACAGGCAATAACTAGGTCTATAGCTGACCAAGCCAGGACTATAAGAATCCCTGTACATATGATTGAAACAATCAATAAATTAAACAGAATTTCTAGACAAATGCTCCAGGAAATGGGAAGAGAACCAACTCCAGAAGAGTTAAGCGAAAGAATGGAAATGCCTGAAGATAAAGTTAGAAAAGTTCTAAAAATAGCAAAAGAGCCAATCTCAATGGAAACACCTATAGGAGATGAAGACGATACGACTCTGGGAGATTTTATTGAAGATCCTCTTCAAAGTTCGCCTATTGATGCCGCTACTGAAAATAATTTAACTGAAGCAACTGGGGATGTTTTAGGAAGTTTAACTGCAAGAGAAGCTAAAGTTTTAAGAATGCGATTTGGTATTGGTATGAACACCGATCATACTCTTGAAGAAGTGGGAAAACAGTTTGATGTTACAAGAGAAAGAATCAGACAAATTGAAGCGAAAGCTTTGAGAAAACTTAGACATCCATCAAGGTCCGCACACCTAAAAGGTTTTCTCGACGAGTAATATTAGACCAAGAAAGACCTTACACCAGAAGCTACAAACTCAATCGCTAGAGCTCCTAGCAATATTCCAAATAGTTTTTCAAGAACAATTATTGCTGACTCAGGAAGCTTATTAGCAATTCTTGAGGATAGCCACATAGCCATGCCGGCCAAAAGACAGATCAATAAGATCGGTGTGAAACTTACTAAATTATCCAGAAGATTTGCTTTGTTTTCCTCTCCCAATAAAGTCACAACGGTAATAGCCCCCGGACCTGCTATCAAGGGAATAGCTAATGGGAATATAGCAATAGAACTACTTGAAAAATCTTCATAAGCATTTTGAGCGTTTGTCTTTCTTCTAGTTTGTCTATTTTCAAGAACCATCTCAAAAGCAATGGCAATTAAAAATAGACCACCAATAATCTTAAAAGAACTCATGCTTATGCCTAACAAAGTTAAGAGAGCAGAACCAAAAAACCAGAAAAAGCTTAGGATTATTAAAGATAATAAAGTTGCATTTAGATAAATTTTTCTTATTTCTATTTTAGATAAGCCAAAAGTTAGGCTTGCAAAAATAGGGATGAGCGCAATGGGATCCACTGCTACAAACAAAAGAATAAAACTTTCAATTAATTTATCGTAACTCAAATTAAAACCTATATAATTCTCAATTCTTGGGGGCCCATAGCTCAGTTGGTTAGAGCAGCGGACTCATAATCCGTTGGTCCGAGGTTCGAGTCCTCGTGGGCCCACCAACTTCTCTATATTTTTCCTCAATAAGGATGTTTTAGGTGAAACTTTTTCTTTTTCTCTCTCAGTCTATCTAGATGAGCGTATAAGTTTTCACTCCTTTGAAATTTTATTTTTTTTATTTGAGCTCTTTTATTTCTAGCGTGGTCTGAGCGAGAAATTCTTTCTCCTCTTTCCATACATTATTATTGTCTATTTTTTTTGATCTTATTGCTATCGAAATTACTTTTTTTCGGAAAAGGGGTTGGTGAAATGATTGTCATCTCTCTTTGGCAAAAAATCTCCGTCGTAAGCTTTCTCTGGGTTATCTCTTACTCTTTTATCTAATGCTGCAGCATCAGGACCAATAAGAATTCGCCATTTATTTTCTTTTACACCGTCAAGAATAACTGTTGCTGCGTCTTCAGCTGACGTTATCGCATTATTTTTAAAATCATCTTGCCTTTGAATTAATGCATCTTTGAATACTTCTAGGGAAAGATTATGAACAGGAGCTCCTGCTTTGATCCAGTTCTCCTTCATTTCCTGAAGCTCTTCATCTTGCATTTCCTCAGGTCTTTTACCTAATATTATGCCGGTGTTCTGACTGATATCCGTTCCTATATGACCCGGCATTACCACTGAGACATTTAAATGCGGAGCATTTACTTTGAAATCATTTAATAAGGCCTCCGAGAAGCCTTTCACAGCAAATTTAGCCGCCGAATATGAAGTATGTGGAACACCATCCCCTAAGGATGCCCAAAATCCATTTACGCTGCTTGTATTAATTAAATGACCTTCGTCACTTTTAATTAACGCTTCCATAAAAGCTCTAGAACAAAAGTAAACGCCGTACCAACAGACAGCAAAAACTTTTTCCCATTCTTCAATATCGCTTTTTATAAAGCTTTGACCGCCTCCGATACCTGCATTATTAAAAAGTAAATTTATTGAATCAGATTGCTGTTCGGATAAAACATCGTCTCTAAATTTTTCAACTTGGTCTTTGATGGAAACATCGCATACGTGCTTTGTTATTTTCACATTTGGATTTATCGAGGCTGCCAAATCCATTGTCTGGTCCATATTTTCCTCGATAACATCGCACATAGAGACATTGCAGTTTGCTCTTGCCAATTGCAAAACTAGTTCTCTTCCCATACCTGTGCCACCTCCGGTGACAACAGCAATTTTATTTTCAAAAGATTTCATAAAACTATCTTATGACTTATCGAAGTATAAGGAAACGATAGAATATGTTAAAAATAGTAGAAAAGGAGTTTAAAAATGACTAAAAAAGTTTGTCTAGTTATAGGTGCAGGCGGTGGAATTGGAGCAAACATAGCCAGAAAATTTGCAATTGAGGGTTATCACTCCTGCCTAGCAAGGAGAACAGATCAAGATGGTCTGGATAAATGGATTAAAAATATTGAAGCTGAGGGAGGAGAAGCCTCAGGATTCTTAATTAACGCAATTGAAGAAGGTGCAATAGAAAAGCTGATCAAGGATATTGAGGAAGGTATAGGACCAATTGATACTTTAGTTTATAACCTAGGAGCTCAAACTGGAATGAAGCTTTTGGATCAAACAAGCCTAAAAGAATTCGAATGGGGTTGGAAGATGGCTACTCAAGGACTTTTTAGAGTGGCCAAAGAGATTTGTCCTATTATGGCCAGCAGAGGAGAGGGTTGTCTACTAGTCACTTCGGCTACTGCAGCTGTCAGAGGAAATAAGACTCAACACTCTCACGCTGCTGCAATGGGAGGAAGAAGAATGTTATGCCAATCCTTAAACGATGAATTTGGTCCGCAAGGCATACACGTTGCTCATATCGTTATTGATGGTGCCGTAGATGCTCCTGATACACTTGGAAAAATGCTTGGACCGGATATGTACCAAAAGATGAGAGAAACTCGAGGCATGGAGCACGATGGATTAATCCTTCCTGAGAAAGTAGCTGAAACTTATTTTCATCTTGCTAATCAGCATCGATCCACTTGGACCCACGAAATAGATATAAGATCTTTTTCAGATATGGCTTGGTGGAATACTGATAGTAGCTTTACAAGAGATTAAAAAAAGGCGGTGTTTCCACCGCCTTTTTTTTGCATTCCCAAAAATTTAGAACCTGTACTGAAGTCCTGCTTTAATAATAGTACCAACAGGTGAGTGAGAATAAGCATCGTAACCAAGTTCAGATGGCGCCAAAGGCGGATCCTCACCTAATAAGTTATATGCACTTAAATTTATTCTTACTCTATCGTCAGCAAGTCTCACTGAATAGTTAAAATCAAGCGTGTTCATTGAATCGATTTTATCTATAAACTGATATGCTGCTGTAATAGTGTCAGGAACATCATATTCTCCAACGTGTCGAACATACATATTAATTGAGTGAATATCTATTTCGATACCTAAACCAAGATAAAGTTGAAGTTCAGGGACAGATCTTAGGTTAATTGGAGAGTCAGCTGACCTGGTATTGAATTTACCAAGAGCGTCATACGTTCCGCCACTTATAGCACCTGCAACATCATATTGTGTTAAGTAAGTTCCACCGTATGAAAATTGCATTACTGTATTTCCAGCATCAAAACCAACAGTTCCCTCAAAATCTAATCCTGAGATATCAACGTCATCTCCATTGATAAGTTCAGTTTCAATTCTTGCAATTCCACTATTAGGATCACCTGGAGTAACATAAACAATTTCTGCACAAGGGCATGTAGCTGCCTCGGTTCCGAAACCATTTGTAAAGGCTATACTAAAGTAATCAAACGTGATCTGACTTCTTTCGTCTGGCCTTATGATGAAACCTAAGTTCATGTTTTGTGACTCTTCCGGTTGAAGAGATGACGCAACAGGAGTTGCAATTGTTACATATTCACCTAAAGGAGCGTATCGTTGTAAGCTCTCTTGAACGTTGTTTGATAACAAAGGAACTCTATATGTTTCTTCATAGGAAAATCTCAAACTGAAGATATCAGTAGCATCCCAAATAAATGACGCTCTAGGTTTGGTTACACTAGAAGCTTCATAATCTGAGTATCTGACTCCTAATTGAATTTCAAAGTCATCTGTAGCAGGAATACTCACCTCACCAAAAAGTGAAGTAATTTCCTGATCAAGTCTTTCAGTTGTATCCATTGTTAAGAAGTGGAACACAGTATTACATTTACCGTTATCAGGGCATCGGTTATCCCCAGCAGCTCTGTAGAATTGATAATACTTTCTGTATTGAACTCCTAAAGCCCAACCAACATCATTCGCCCCAAATCCTGAGAATACAAACTGACCAGTTGTGAGAGATTTTTTCGCTTCACTCTCTGGGCCACCCCAGAAGAAATCCCATGCATCAGGATGGTTGTAGTAAGGGTCAGATGGACTAGCTCCGATTGCAGCTCCAATTGGACTGTAGTAGTGACAGTTTCCTTGACCCGCAGCAGCTAAAGCAGCATCGGTACCAACTTCGTAAAATTCACCAGTAGAAACATCTCTACAGTTTTCACCTCCGATACCATGCAAAGCCATAACGAATCTGTCGGTTAATACGTCACCCCATGCATTGCTCCATTCAGTAGCTGAATAGTTTACAGATGCATCAAATTGAACTGAATCAGTAATATCTCCTCTAACACCAACGATTGCTCTATCAGAATCGTGATAATTAGGTCTTTCCATTCCGGGTCCTTCAACCGCTCTTGCACGACCCCACCATAAAGCAGATGAGCCCATGTCTTGACCGGTCGCCCTTTCAACTTCTTGGAAGCCAGGGTTGTGGTCTGGGATAGAAATGTAAAATCCTGCTGCAGTTGGAGGATAAGAAGGTGATCCAGTGTAAGTAGTATCTAATCCAGCATGCAGATACTCAAAATAAAGTTCCGTTGTATCGTTGATATCTGAACTCGCAGTAACATAAAGTTTGTTTCTGGTTGTTGGATCAATCATGTTAGAAAAAGGAACAAAGTTATACCCACACTTAGAGTGAACGTTAAAACCTGTATCTGGTGAAGGTACTGAGTAGGACAAGCCTCCATTTTTTGAAGCCTCAACAGCCTTAGTCATACCACAAGCAGGATCCATAATTGCATCCGCTCCTTGAGCAGGGCCGCCTACGTGAAAAGTACCTGGGTTACCAAAAGATGAAAAACCAAGAGGCCACGTGGTTGGACTACTCCAATCAACCAATCCTCTATCGATGTTCATCAGTCTACCGATTTCTTCATACTCATAAGCAATAGTAAATCTGTTATCACCGTTTTGATTTCCGTAAATAAATCCGAAGTTATAACCAGGATCAGCATTATCGATTTGAGTTGTATTTAGATTCAACTCAAAACCCTCAAAATCTGTTCTGGTTATCATGTTGAAAACACCCGCAACCGCATCCGAGCCGTATGTTGTAGAACCACCATTTTTAAGTAATTCAATACGTTTCAAAGCAATTGAAGGGAAGTTACCAATATCCACTGGAGACTCACCCGCGTTGGTACTAACATTCGTTGGCACCATCCTTTTACCGTTTATTAAAACAAGAGTCCTTCCAAGTCCTAGACCTCTTATATTTACGTTTTTAATACCGGTTATTGTTCCCCCTTCTATGAATTGCTCAGACTGATTCACTACTCCAGATACAGCAGTTAGATTTCTAACTAAGTCTGTTATCTCAGGCTGACCAGCTGATTCAAAATCATCCCTATCGTAAGAATCTACAGGTACTGATAGTACTTCTCTGTCAGTAGCAATTAAAGAACCAGTTACTACGACTTCTTCAGTATCATCATCCTGAGAATTTACAAATGGAATACAAAGGAGGGAGATTAAAAATAACCTTAATAAATAGAATTTATTCATAATTTTCCCCCTAGAAAATAATCTATATCCATGCAGAATATTCAACTCTTCAAAAAGCGTCAAACCCTTATTTTTTTGTGCATTACAAGAAAAAAGAAAAAGGTCAAGACTTTTAATTCTTAATTTTTATTAGAAAGTTATAAAGATATTTCTAAAAGCAATTGATAATCATTCTCATTTATATATAATTGAGAACGATTCTCATTATCATTATGAGATTTCACCAAAAATATTGGGAAAAATTATGAAAAAATTTATTTACGCTACATTGTTTTTATTAGGATCGCTGAGCATATTTGCTCAAAACAGCGATGATGTTGAAGAAGTTGAGGTAAAAGGAAAAGTTTTATACGTTGATCAAGTTAATTCTCTCAAACCTCCGTTACCAATTCTAGACGTACCTCAGTCAGTTTCTGTCATAACCGATGACGAAATAAAGAATCAAGGATTTAGAGAGATAGGAGACATTATTCGATATACTCCAGGTGTAAACACCTCTCAAGGTGAAGGCCATAGAGATGCAGTTGTTTTTAGAGGCGTTAGATCAACGGCCGATTTTTATCAAGACGGAATTCGAGATGACGTCCAATACTATAGGTCACTCTACAACGTCGAACAGTTAGAGATCTTAAGAGGTCCAAATGCTCTACTTTTCGGAAGAGGTGGAACAGGTGGATTAATCAATAGAGTTACCAAGAAAGCTGAGATCGGAGAAGCATTTGGCTCTTTTGATGTTGGTGCTGATTCTTTTGGAGCTGCTGATATCGCAGTCGATGCAAATTTTGCAACTTCTGAAAATACCGCTGTCAGATTGAATTTACATACTGATTCTCTTGCTAATCACAGAGACTTTTATGAAGGAGAAAGATACGGCATAAACCCAACCGTGAAAATTCAAGCGGGAGATACCACTGTAGATCTTTCTTATGAGTACGCAGATCATGAAAGATTTATTGATCGTGGTATTCCAACTGCAAACAATACCCCTGTGGAAAGCCTAAAAGATGTGGTGTTTGGCGTAGAAGGATTAAACTTACAAACTTTAGAGGCAAGCATTTTAAGAGCTAATATTGCGCATGATTACTCAGATTCTGGAAAATTCAACATGAGTGTTACATCTAGTGATTTCAAAAAAATGTATAAAAACCTATATGCTGCTGGCTATGATGGGACTGCTAACACTGTGAAGTTAGACGGATATTTAGATCCAACAGAAAGACAGAATTTGATTCTTAATGCAAATGTTGTAAATGAATTTAATAACGGTTCAACTTCTGGAACAGTCCTTGTAGGTTTGGAATTCGTTGATACTGATAACAAAAATTACAGATACAACACTTTCTTTAATAACAGAGCAGGTAGCGATGCTGGAGAGCCTACAGATCAGCAAATTTTTAATATAACTAGGCCTCTTGATATTTCTGTAACTTCAACAGGTCTCGCATCAACTGTTGACTATACAACTGATTTAAAAAGTAGCTCAGAGTCAGATATAACTGTAACTTCGCTTTATTTACAAGGTGACATAGATTTTTCCGATAATTGGAAAATGATTATCGGGGGTCGTTTAGATAACTTTGATATTACAGTCACTGATGTCAAAAAATCACAGGACCAGTCTAGGAAAGATGATATGTTCTCTCCAAGGTTTGGTGTAATTTATAAACCTGCAGACAACATGTCCTTATATGTGAGCTACAGTGAGAGCTTTCTTCCAAGATCGGGTGAGCAATATAAAAAGCTGGATGCAAGCGGAGCTGCCCTTGATCCAGATGTCTTTGAAAATACTGAAATCGGTTACAAATATGACATCAACGATGCCCTTACGTTTACAGCAGCAATTTTTGATTCCAAATCGACTCGAGCTGAGAAAGATAACGAAACTGGAGAAATGAATGAGGTCAGAGGTCTTGAAGTAGAAGGAGTTGAGATCGAATTATCAGGTGATATTGATGATCAAAATAACCTAACTTTTGGATACACTTCACTCGACGGAGTTACCAGCAAAGGCACTAAACAACCAAGAGAACTTCCTGATCAGATGCTTTCACTCTGGTATTCATACCAAGCAAATGAAACTATTGGTTTTGGATTGGGTGTCACTCATCAAGGTGAGTCATTTATTAAAGATACATCAAATGGAAGCACAGGACCTGCCTTGCCTGACTACACTAGAGTTGATTTTGCACTTTATATAAATGCATCTGATAACGATGTGGTGAGAATTCATGTAGAGAACTTGACGGATGAATTATATTTCCCTCATTCACATAGCACCCACCAAGCCTCTGTTGGTGAATCTCTGAATGCAAGGATTTCATATTCTAGAAGATTTTAAAATCGAAATATTTAAATTATGAACTTTCTTGCTCTGAAATCTAAAAATTCAAAACCGTTGGCGGAGCGGCTATGAAGATCAATACCCTGGTAATAATTTCGGAGCAAGTCAGTTTCAAAAGCTCAGTTCTTAATTAGGAGAAAGAACTGAAGGGAAAATCAATCTTACCATCTGTACCTACCATCAAGATTGATTTTCCCTACACTTTTAAAAATTTTGGAAGAGTTTTTTTATTCGTTCCTTACAAACACCCCTGATGAAAAATTAAGCTCTTCCTCTCTTTATTTGGTAAATTATTGTAATGAATGAATTCATCATTGTTTTTAGGGAAACGCTCGAGGCTTCTTTAATTGTTGGGATTATTTATACGATCCTTATAAAAAACGAACTTTACGAATCGATTAAAAAACTTTGGATAGGTGTTGCTGCAGCACTTGTATTCAGTATTCTTGTAGGCTATCTGGTCTATGTTCTCAAAGAAAGCTTCAGCAACGAATCTGCCAGAGCTCTTTTTGAATCGGTGTTCATGTTTATCACAGCTGGATTGATTTGGTATGTGATTTTTTGGCTTTCGAAACACGTTAGTGATAGAAAACAAATTGAAGCTGAAACTAACACGGCAGTTCAAGCATCAACTTGGGGAATTTTCTTTGTAATTTTCTTCTCTATTCTCAGGGAAGGATTTGAGACAGCTATTTTCCTTTTGGGAAGTTTTTCAATGACAGGATCTTTTAGCTATCTAGGTTTCACAATAGGTGCAGCATTGGCAATTTTAATTGGCTATCTTGTTGTTGTTCAGGGGAGGAAGATCAACTTAAGATCTTTTTTTCAAGCAACAACATTGTTACTAGTTTTCTTAGCATCGGGAATGATCGCTTACGGTACGCATGAAGCTGAAAGTTACTTGGTTAAATCAGATAATTTGCAACTCATTGGCTTAGAAGATAAATCAGATATTTCTCGTCCTTGGGATATTTTAAAACCAAAGGACAGTCTTGATGAAACTGATAATTCTTTCTTCTATTCCTACGACTTGAAGGGCAAACAACAGTACACGCACATCATGCATGACAGCGGAAGAGTTGGCGTCTTTCTTAAAGGTTTTTTTGGTTACAACAGTAATCCTAACTACATTGAATTACTATTCTGGATTATCTCTTTGATTGGTGGGATAGCTCTTTGGAGATCTTTCTACCGCCCGACAACCTAAATTATTACTTCAAATTTACTACTTTGCTATCTGCTTCGACCCTTTCTAGTGACATTTCTGACCAAACATCGTCAATAGCATTTAAAAAGTTTTGAATATCTTGTGCATTATGTTTTGGCGTAATAGTAACTCTAAATCTTTCATCCCCTTTTGGAACTGTTGGGAAAAAGACAGGCTGAATATAGATACCGTGCTTTTCAACCAAAAGATTTGCTGCGTCTTTACACAGGACAGGATCTTTAATAAGAATCGGAATTATGTGACTATCATTTTCGATAAATGGAATATTGAGATTTCTTAGGCCAGATCTTATTTGATCGGAATTAAATTTTATTTCTCTTCTCAGATGATCTGCTTTTTTTGCAAGTTTAATAGCTTTGATGGAGCTAGCTACAATTGAGGGATTGACTGAAGAGGTGAATATAAAGCCAGGCGCAAAACTTCTAATGAAATCTATGATGTCTGCGTTAGCAGCTACATAGCCACCTAATTGACCGAAAGATTTTGAGAGAGTTCCGTTAATAATATCTATTTTATCTGAAACTCCAGCTTCGGCAGCAATACCTCTTCCTTCCGGACCGTATAAGCCAACAGAATGAACTTCATCTAAGTATGTAAGAGCATTATATTTTTCGGCAAGCCATATAATCTTTTCAATAGGAGATCTTAAACCCTCCATAGAATAAAGGGATTCAAAAACTATCATCTTCGGGGTATTTGCATTTGACGTTTTTAATAATTCTTCCAGATGTTCGGTATCGTTGTGTCTAAAAATATGAACTTTAACGTTGGCATTTTTTATGCCTTGGATCATCGATGCGTGATTGAGTTCATCAGAATATATTTCAATTCCTTCTAACTTTTTACATAAGGTCCACAAAGTAGATTGATTGGCTGTATAAGCAGATGGAAATATCAAGGAAGAATCTTTTTTATGCAATTCAGCAAGTGTTTTTTCAAGGTCTGCATGATATGAAGAAGTTCCTGAGATATTTCTTGTGCCACCAGACCCTGTTCCTAATTCTTGAGTAACTTTTATGGTTTCATTAACAATTGCAGGATGTTGGCTCAAGTTTAGATAATCATTGCTGCACCAAACTTCTACTTGTCTCTTAGAATCTCCATCGCGTTCAGTTGCTTTTGGAAAAGTCGAACGTGTTCTATTTATTTCGCGAAATTTTCTATACAAACCTTGCGACTTGAGAGATTTAAGCTCGTCGCTAAAAAATTTTTCATAATTCATTTACTACCTACCATTTAACTCAGCTTGCTTTTAAGACGAATTGGTGAGAACTATAACACATCAGAACTTCTTCCAACATTCGGGTATCATTGTGTTTTTGTTAAGAACAAACAGTTATATTGAATACTATTAGAATACTTTCAAGAAATAGCAGCCTGGCTAAAATACAAGCTCATCTGGTTGCAGATGAGATCAAAAAAAAATTTCCTAACATCAATGTCACTCATTCATATAGAGATACCAAGGGCGACATAGATTTATCAACTCCTTTAAGCAAAATGCCCGAGCAAGGAGTATTTACATCTGATTTGAGAGATGCCCTTTTAAACAATGAGACCGACATGGTTGTTCATTCATGGAAAGACTTGCCTATCGAAATGCCAAAAGGCACTGATATTGTCTCAACACTTGCTAGATCTGACAGTAGGGATATTCTTTTTTTTAAAAAAGACTCAATTAAAAAAAAATCAATAAAAATTTATTCATCCTCTCCACGAAGGGAGAGAAACCTTTCAATGTCGTTGCCTGATTTATTGCCGTGGAAAATATCTACGACTGAATTTCATCCAATCAGAGGAAACATTCAAACTAGACTTTCTAAATTTTTGAACGATTCATTGGACGGAGTAGTCATTGCCAAAGCAGCTATTGATAGGCTTGCTAGGGATGAGGATTTTGTTGAGCTTTATAAAAAGAATTCTGATTCATTTTCTTGGATGATATTACCAAATTCAATCAATCCGTGTGCTCCAGGTCAGGGTGCTCTTGCTATTGAAGTTGCAGAAAACAATGATTTTGCAAATTCTATTGCAGCCTCAATCAACGATGAAAGTACCTTTGATGCAGTATTCAGAGAAAGAGAAATTCTTTCTCAATATGGAGGAGGATGTCATCAAAAAATAGGCGTATCAATAAGAAAGATTAATGTAGGTGAGATAACCAACATCATCGGTCTCACAGAAGAGGGCGTTGAATTAAAAGAAAGCACTTTTAATCGGATACCAAAGCTAAACATTGAACAAAAGGTAAATAAAAATGCAATTTTTCCAGAAGAAAAAGCAGAGAGTGTTTTTTTTAAGCGCAAATTTATTAAAACCACTATAAAAAAAATAGAAGCAATGGAGAACAAAGGAATTTTTATTTCCAGACAAGATGCTTTGTTGGATGGAATTAGAATTAACGCATCAAATATTTTGTGGACAGGTGGAGTTGAAACTTGGAAAAAACTTGCAGCGAAAGGCTACTGGATAAATGGTACATCAGACAGTTTAGGAAAAAATAATGAACCGCCTTGTACTTTATTTGATGATTTAGATTGGTTGAATTTTACGCATGATAGAAACCAAGAAAAAAGTTCAATGGAAAAATTCATCTCATACGAACTGATACCAAAAGAGGATGAAATAAAAATAAGGGATAAAGAATATTTTTATTGGATGAGTGGAAGTGCTTTTGAATATGCGCTTGAATTATATCCTAATATTATCGAAGCTAATCATGCATGCGGTTTAGGGGCAAGCTATGACATAATTGACCGCCAAATTTCGGGAAAAGTTGTACCTTTTCTAAATTACGAAGATTGGAAACATCAAATAACTGCTAATACAGATGAATAGAAAATTTCCAGATACTAGATTGCGAAGGTTGCGCAGTAATCCGTCACTGCTAAAAATAACTGCAGAAACCAACCTAACAGTCGACGATTTAATACAACCTATCTTTGTCAAGGAAGGGATTAAAAAAGCTGAAGCAATTGAATCGATGCCAAACGTAAACAGATATTCAAAGGAAGGTGTGATTGATTACTGCAAAAGCTTAATGGATCTGGGAATAAAAGCTGTCGCTCTTTTCCCTGTGATAGATTCTAAAAAAAAGGATTTAGAGGGCATCGAAGCATTTAATCGAAAAAACTTAATATGTGGGACTGTCGAGTCGATTAAAAAAAAGATTCCAGAATTAGTTCTTATTGTAGACGTTGCCCTTGATCCCTATACCGTGCATGGTCACGATGGAATATTGGACAAAAAAGATTACGTTGATAATGACAAAACAGTCGAAGTATTAAAAAAGCAAGCCTTAGTTCTAGCAGATGCGGGAGCAGATGTAATAGCACCTTCAGATATGATGGATGGGAGAATTGGTGCTATTAGAAAAGAGCTTGAGCTAAATAATTTTTTTAACACAGTAATTCTTTCTTACGCTGCAAAATACAGTTCAAAATTTTATGGTCCCTTCAGAGAAGCTGTTCAGTCATCATCTAATTTAGGCAAAGGAAATAAAGATTCTTATCAAATGTCGCCTCATAATATTAATGAAGCTCTGCATGAAGTTGAGATGGATCTTAATGAAGGAGCAGATGCCGTAATGGTAAAACCTGGCATGCCTTACTTGGATGTAATACGTGCGGTAAAAGAAAAATTCAAAGTACCAACATTTGCTTATCAAGTATCAGGTGAATACTCAATGTTGAAAGGTGCAATTGAAAAAGGGTGGTTAAAGGAAGAAGTTTTGATGGAAGTTTTACATTCTTTCAAAAGAGCAGGCTCTGACTGCATACTGACTTATGCCGCAGAAGAAGTTGCACAGAAATTGAGCTGAATCATGCCCAATTATAAATTTGAAAATGCTTTAGCAAGGAAACCTCAATCTTGTCCTCCAATATGGTTCATGCGACAGGCAGGGAGATACCATAAACACTATCAGTCTCTTCGCAAAAAACATTCTTTTGAAGAGCTATGTAAAAAGCCTGAGTTAGCTGCAGAAACTGCTTTAGGACCAATTGAGGATTTTGACTTCGATGTTGCAATTCTTTTTAGCGACATTTTGTGGCCGTTACAAGCAATGGGGATGAATTTAGTATTTGATCCAGGGCCAAAATTTGAGGATATTCTCACTGAGCAAAATTTTAAAAAACTACTAAATAAAAAAGATCTCAGATTTATGGAGTTTCAATCGGAAGCCCTACAGTTAACTAAGGAAAAATTAGGTCATGATAAATCGCTAATTGGTTTTGTGGGAGGCCCTTGGACAGTTCTCTCCTTTGGCATGGGGACTAATAAATTAGGGAGTAATTCTATAAGCCTTACAAGAGAAAAAAATTTCATGCTGGAGGAGTTTATTATTCCTTTTCTACAAAAAAATATTTCAATGCAAATTGAAGCAGGGGCAGAAACTGTAATGATTTTTGATTCTTCAGCACATCAGTTAGATGATAAAGATTTTTCATCATATTTAGAAAAGGTAATAGAAAATATGATTAAACCTTTCGAACAAAAAGTTGGTTACTATGCGAAAGAAGAAGTTGATTACAATTGCATTATTTCCCATGCCAATAATAACGAAAACTCTTTTGCAGGAATTGGTATAGATTCACAAACTTCATTGCAAAAAACACTAACAAAGGTTGATCATGGATTTGTGCAAGGAAACTTTGATGAATTAAAAATTCTTGCTGATTCTTATGAGTTTCATCAAGCACTAGATCATTTCATTGAAGGCATGCTTGCATTGAGCCAAGACGAGAGGGTCGGTTGGGTTTGTGGTTTAGGACATGGAATTAATAAAGACACACCTGAAAAACATGTAAAACATTTTGTCAGTCAAATAAGGCAGGCTTTCAAATGAAATTTAAAGGAGAACAAAATTTTCAGCATGAAAATGAGCAAAAAAAAGGAGTGCTTATTGCTTACTTAGGAACACCTGACTCTCCAGATGTATTAAGCGTAAGAAGGTACCTTAAAGAGTTTCTATCTGATCCTAGAATTATTGAAGTGCCAAAAATAATTTGGTGGTTTATCTTAAACATTTTTATTTTAAATTTTAGATCGTTCAACTCAGCTAGGTTATACAAGTCAATATGGACTGATGGAGGATCGCCTTTATTAGTCAATTGCCTCAAGATAAAAGAAAAGGTTCAAAAATCTCTGCCATCAAATTATCAAGTAGCGCTTGGGATGAGGTATGGAAACCCGAGCATTAAAAGCGCTCTCAATGAATTAAAAGAAGCAAACTGCAGAGATATTGAGGTAATCACTCTTTTCCCTCATTACTCAGCTACAACTGTTGGGAGTATTTTTGATGCAGTATCGACAGAAATTAAATCATGGAGATGGGTGCCAAGTGTAAAATTTCTAAATAGCTACCACGATAATCCATTGCTGATTGAAATCTTGTCTAAAAGGATAAAAAAAAGTTTTGAATCTCAGGGTAAACCAGACAAATTAGTATTTTCCTATCACTCTATACCGAAGAAATATTTTGATTCAGGAGATCCCTATCATTGCCTATGCCAAAAAACCTCTAGATTGATTGCAGAAAAACTTTCTTTGGATGAGAAAGATTACATCACAGCTTTTCAGTCTAGATTTGGTCCATCTGAATGGTTGAAACCTTATACGAGCGAAACAATGAAATCTCTTCCCAAAGAGGGCATAAAATCAGTTCAGGTAGTATCTCCAGGTTTTGGTGTAGATAACTTAGAAACTTTGCAGGAAATTGATATAGAGAATAAAGAATATTTTGAGGATGCCGGTGGAGAAAATTTTCATTACATCCCTTGCCTCAATGACGATGATGATCACGTTGAATTCCTTATCAGTTTAATTGGTAAATAATATTGGAAATCAAAGAAAAAAAAGAATTGGCTTCAAATTGGTTTCGAGACTTAAGAGATACCTTTTGCTCTTCATTTGAATCAATTGAGGGTAATAAATATAGCTTTGAAAGAAAATCATGGCCCCACAGACACTCCGGTGGTGGCGAAATGAGCATCATGAAAGGCGAGGTGTTTGAAAAAGTTGGAGTAAACATTTCAACTGTCTCAGGTAAGTTTCAAGAAGATTTTAGAGGACAAATAAAGGGCACAGAACAATCTCCAGAATATTTTGCAACTGGAATAAGCCTAGTTGCGCACATGAATTCACCAAAAATTCCTGCATTTCATTTCAATACAAGATTTCTTGTTACAGGAGAATCTTGGTTTGGAGGTGGGGCAGACTTAACTCCAACCCTGTCCGATAAAGAGGCAGTTGATCTATTCCATAATCATATGAAAGATGCTTGTAGCGACTATAAAAAGGATGCCTATGAGGAATACAAAAAAAATTGTGATGAATATTTTTACTTGGGCCATAGAGAAGAACCTAGAGGAGCTGGAGGGATTTTCTTTGATCACATTAATTCAAATGACTGGGAAAGAGACTTTGATTTTATAAAACAAGTCGGCAAATCTACTCATCAAGTTATTACACAAATTGTAGAAAGTAAAAAAGACCATTCTTGGACTGAAGAGGAGAAAAATTTACAACTTATAAAAAGAGGAAGATACGTTGAATTTAATTTAATCTGGGACAGGGGAACTTTATTTGGATTAAAAACTGGTGGCTCGACTGAAGCAATTCTGATGTCTATGCCTCCAACAGCAAAGTGGGATTGATGTTTTATCTCAGTTTGAAAGTTATTCATATCTTTTCAGTAATTTCATGGATGGTAGTGCTACTTTATCTGCCAAGATTGTTTGTCTATCACCAAAAACATATTGATAAAGAAGAAGTCGGAACAGTTTTTAAAGTCATGGAAACAAATTTGATAAGAATAGGTCACGTTGCCTTTATCGCAACTTGGCTATCAGGGGGTCTCCTGATTTCTTATTCAGGAATGGGAGAGTGGCTCATAATTAAAATATTCTTGGTGTTACTTATGACCTTTTTGTATGGATTTTTTATTCTTTCAGCTCAAAATTTCAAAATGAATCGAAACAAAAGAAGTGAGCTGTTCTTTAGGATAATTAATGAAGCGCCGGCAGTACTCCTGATAGGAATTCTTATTTTGGTGATTTTTAAGCCCTTTTAATTATTTTCCTAATCTTTCATTTTTTTCTTCGTTTATAATACATAAATGCAGAGAGCAGTTTATCCAGGTACTTTTGATCCTATGACTATGGGTCACGTTGACTTAGTTAAAAGGGCAAGCAAGTTATTTGATTCAGTAATAATCGCAATTGCTTCCAGCGATTCGAAGAAACCTATGTTTTCTCTTGAAGAAAGGATCGAGATAGGAAATAAAATATTTGCTGACGATCCTAAGGTTGAAGTGGTTGGTTTTTCTGGATTATTAGTCAACTTTGCTAAAGATAACGATGCAAATATTTTGATCAGAGGTTTAAGGGTAGTGGCAGACTTTGAATACGAATTTCAATTAGCCAACATGAATAGGGCAATGAGTCCTGATATTGAGAGCGTATTCCTCACTCCCAAAGAAGAATACTCTTATATTTCATCAAGTTTAGTAAAAGAAATCGCTACGATGGGCGGAGATGTAACAAGGTTTGTCGACCCAGTGACTTTAGAAGCCCTTAATCAGAAGATCAAAAATTAGCGCTGACAATTTGAGCAGAAGACTGTACTTCTGTTGCTCATTCTAATTTCTTTTAGAGTTTTTCCGCACCTAAGACATTCTTCGTTTCCTCTTCCGTATACCTTTAATTCAATCTTAAAGTAACCTGGAGCGCTGTCAGGATTCAAATAATCTCTCAAAGTTGTACCTCCAGCCTTAATAGCTTTCTTTAAAACTTTCTTTACCGAGGCAACTAAAGCTTTGGCTTCTTTTTTTGTAATCCTACTGGCTTTTTTTGTTGGTCTTATGTGCGAATCAAATAAGGCTTCGCATGCATAAATATTTCCGATACCAACCACAATCCTTGAATTCATTATCAAAGCCTTAATTGGAACTTTTCTTCCTCTAGATATTTCATAGAGGAAGGTTTCATTAAAAGCATCAGATAATGGTTCTGGCCCAAGTGATTTGATAAGAAAATGATTTTTAAAATCTTTAGTGTAGTGAATTGAGCCAAATCGTCTTGGATCTGTGTATCTGAGTATCATTCCATTTTCAAAACATAAATCCCAATGGTCGTGTTTTTCTGGGGTTAAATTGTTGGACAAGTATCTTAGACTCCCCGACATGCCTAGGTGAATTAAAAGATACTCTGATCCTAAATCAACAATCAAATATTTTGCTCTTCTTGAAAGAGAAGAAACGCTTTTGGAAATTAGTTTCTTTGATAAGTTCGATGGAACCGGCCAACGAAGATTTTTATTCCTTAATTCAAAAGTCTTTATCCGACTTTTTTCTAGTTTAGGTTTGAGAGCTCTGACCGTAGTTTCAACTTCTGGTAATTCAGGCATGAATTAATTCATAAACTCATCTAGGTTATAAAGATCCTGCGGTGAAAGAGTGCCTGCAGAAAGTTTTAAACCAAAATCGGAGAGGATAAAGTCGTATTTCGCAGAAGCGTAATCTCTCTCAGCAGCAAAAACATTTCTTTGAGCATTCAAAAGGTCAATTATATTTCTTGTATTTGCCTCAAAGCCATACTCTGTTGCAATTAAAGCTGATTCAGCTGATTTGAAAGCTTGTTCTCGCGCTTGGACATTAGCTTTCGCAGTTAAGAGAGATGAGTGTTTTGATTTTATGTCCTGAATAACACTTCTTGTAGTGAATTTGGTCTGTTCTTTTGCCTTATCATAATTGGCATATGCCTCTCTTCTTTTTGAATGCGCGATACCACCTGCAACAAGCGGCCAGCTAAATTGTATTGAATAATTATTTGATTCTGTTTCTAAACCCAAGAGAGGATTTTCAATAAAGCCACCGAATCTTCCTTGATAAGAGGTACTACTATTGAGAGTTCCAACTAGATCAATATTTGGGATATGACCACCAATGCTCGCCTTTGCGTTGTTTTGAGCAGCCCTTTCAGACAGCTTAGCAGTTTTTAAAACATTACTATTTACGAGACCAATTCTTACCCATTCATCTTGATCATCAACTAATACTTTACCGAATGGATAATCCAATAAATCAGATATCTCAGGGGCCTCGTTGACCAAGGCTATTAATATTTCTCTTGCAACTTCTAACTGACCTTCGGACGCAATCCTTGAAACTCTTGATAAATCATAGAAAGCTTGGGTTTCTTGAAAATCTGTAATCGGGGATATGTTTTCTTCAAACAATCTTTTCGCTCTATCTAATTGTTTTTTTAGAGCTCTTTCTTCTGATACCGCTGTCTCCAAGTTATTTTGAGCTTTTAACAAACCAAAATAAGCTTGCGCAACTCTAAAAATCATTTGCTGTTGAGACAAAAGAAATTGAGCAGCGGCACTTTCTGTCAAAGCCTTACCGCTGGCAAACTGAAACCACCTATCAACTCTAATAATCGGTTGACTCAACCTCAAGGAATAGCCAAATGAGTTATATTCATCTGTTTTATTATTATCAATGAAGCTATTGTTCCAGGTAGTTGATGCACTGGTAGTAATTGATGGTAGAAGGCCAGCTAATGTTTGTTCTTTAATTTCTTTGTTAGCTCTAAATGTTGCCTCTGCTATTTTTAATTGAGGATCTTCCTCCAAGGCAATTTCATATATTTCAGATAACGTTTTACTAAAAGCTGGTGCTGTTAAAAATAGTAAGAAAAAAGAAAAGATAAAAATTTTCATTTTAAGAATATCTTGATATTTTTTTAAAAGTTATCTTCATAATAATTTTTTGAGAGGCATTATGCTATAAAATATAGTTAATGAAAAAGTTAGACGTCAAAAGCATCAAAGAAGTTCCCTTCAACGACAATATTCAACAAACTGCCAGCTCCCAATTTAAAAATTCAGAGAAAGTTTACCTTTCCGGAAGCACAAAAGATATAAGAGTTCCCATGCGGAAAATAACTCAAACTTCTTTAAAAACCTCTGAGGGAGAAGAAAAGCAACCCCCAATTTTTGTTTACGATTCCTCTGGTCCATATACCGATCCAGAAGTATCTTTTGATATTAAAGAAGGCCTGCCTTCTTCGAGAACTTGGTTGAAAAAAAGGTTAGAAGAAGATCCATCAAGCACTCAAATGAGTCTCGCTAAAAAAGGCATTGTTACACCTGAAATGGAATACATCGCCATTCGAGAAAATCAGAACATAGAAAAGAATAGAAAACTGAAAGAAGGAACTTTCCATGCAGGCGAGTCTTTTGGGGCCAGCATTCCACCTTTTTATACTCCCGAATTTGTGCGCGACGAAATAGCATGCGGAAGAGCGGTGATACCTGCCAATGTTAATCATCCCGAACTTGAACCTATGATTATAGGTAGAAATTTTAAAATCAAAGTTAACTCCAATATAGGAAATTCAGCTTTATCCTCCTCAATAGAAGACGAAGTAGAAAAGTTAACATGGTCCACGCGCTGGGGAGCAGATACAGTGATGGATTTATCAACTGGTAAAAACATACATGAAACAAGAGAGTGGATTATAAGAAATTCACCTGTACCAATTGGAACAGTTCCAATTTATCAAGCCCTTGAAAAAGTCAACGGAGTAGCAGAAGACCTCAATTGGGATGTCTTCGAAGAAACATTAATTGAACAAGCAGAGCAGGGCGTAGACTATTTCACAATCCATGCAGGAGTTCTTTTGCGTTATGTTCCCATGACGGCAAAGAGAGTAACAGGTATCGTTTCAAGAGGCGGGTCCATTATGGCTAAATGGTGTCTTGCCCATCACGAGGAGAATTTCTTATATACAAATTTTCATAAAATCTGCGACATCATGCAAAAGTATGATGTTACTTTTTCTCTTGGGGATGGCCTCCGTCCTGGCTCTATAGCCGATGCAAATGATGAAGCCCAATTTTCTGAATTGAGGACTCTCGGCGAGCTTACGAAGATAGCTTGGAGCGAAAATGTTCAAACTATGATTGAAGGACCTGGTCATGTTCCTATGCATTTGATTCAGGAAAACATGACTGAGCAACTTAAACATTGTGATGAAGCACCTTTTTATACTTTGGGTCCTTTAACTACTGATATCGCGCCAGGATATGATCATATTACTTCAGCAATTGGTGCTTCAATGATCGGTTGGTTTGGATGCGCTATGCTCTGTTATGTCACGCCGAAAGAACACCTAGGCTTGCCTAATAAGGAAGATGTAAAAGAAGGTTTGATGGCATATAGAATTGCTGCTCATGCTGGAGATTTAGCGAAAGGACATCCCGCAGCTCAGATTCGAGATAATGCTCTATCGAAGGCAAGATTTGAATTTAGATGGGAAGATCAGTTTAACCTTGGACTCGATCCAGAAAGATCAAGAGAATATCATGATGAAACACTTCCTAAGGACTCTGCCAAAGTTGCTCATTTTTGTTCGATGTGTGGACCAAAGTTTTGCTCAATGAAAATTTCTCAGGAAGTAAGAGATTATGCAAAAAACGAGGAAGTTAAATTATCTGAAGAGATGAAAAGGAAATCTGAAGAATTCTTAGAACAAGGTAGTGAAATTTACAAAGAAGTCTAAAGACAAGAAATAGTGGCAAAGGAGTATACATCCGAATCAATTGAGGTGCTCTCTGGTCTTGAGCCCGTTAGAAAAAGACCAGGAATGTACACAGATACTTCCAACCCAAATCACCTTATCGCAGAAGTTGTAGATAACAGCGTAGATGAGGCACTTGCTGGACATGCAAAACAAATATCAGTTCTTCTTTCAAAGGATGGATCTATTACAGTTGAAGATGATGGTAGGGGCATGCCAGTAGATATTCATCCAGAAGAGAGGGTTCCAGGCGTCGAGTTAATTTTTACCAGGTTGCACGCCGGTGCAAAATTTACCAACAAGGATTACACCTTTTCGGGAGGGCTTCATGGTGTTGGAGTTTCAGTTGTTAATGCATTGTCCAAAAAACTAAATGCTGAAATCAAAAGAGATGGAAAAAAACATGAAATTCAATTCAAAGGCGGTGAAATCTCTAAACCACTCAAAGTAATTGATTCTGTCGGACAAAGGAACACCGGTACTAAGATCACCTTTTACCCTGATGAAGCATTTCTCGATACCACAAAAATATCAGTAAAAAATTTAAAGTATTCCCTCAAGGCAAAAGCTGTTCTTTGCTCAGGTTTGACCATAAATTTCATAGATAAGATTGCTAATGAAAAAGAGACGTGGTGTTTTGTCGATGGTTTGGGAGATTATTTAAAAAAATCCCTCGATTCAGAATTATTACCTAGCGATCCAGTAGAAGGAGAATTCTCTGACGGGGAGCAAGGCCTTAGTTGGGCTGTTGCCTGGTCAAATAAAATTCTCACGGAAAGTTATGTCAATTTAATTCCGACCATTGAAGGAGGAACTCATGAAGCAGGTCTGAGGTCTGGAATTACTGAATCCATAAGAGAGTTTTGTGCAATAAGAAATTTAATTCCGAAAGGAATTAAATTGACTCAGGAAGATGTCATGAAAGATTGCTCTTTTATTTTATCCGCAAAGATAAAGGATCCTCAGTTTACTGGGCAAACGAAAGAAAAGTTATCTTCCAAAGATTTTCAAGCCACTGCTACTTCAATAATTAAAGATGCTTTTTCATTATGGTTGAATCAAGAAACAGAAGCAGCAGAAAAAATTGCTCTGCTAAGTATCGATAACGCTCAAGAAAGGTCAAAGCAAGTAAAAAAAGTTGAGAGAAAGAAAATTACCAAAGGACCAACTTTGCCGGGAAAACTTACAGATTGTGTTTCCACAGATGATGACGAAACTGAGCTTTTCTTAGTTGAGGGAGAGTCAGCGGGAGGATCAGCCAAGCAAGCCAGAGATAGGAACTTTCAGGCAGTTATGTCTTTAAAAGGAAAGATATTAAATACTTGGGAGGTTGATACAGGTTCCATAACTCAGTCTCAAGAGGTGAAAGATATCTCTCTTGCTCTTGGTTTAGAGCCGGGATGTAGTGATTTAAATGGTCTTCGTTATGGGAAAGTTTGTATTCTTGCCGATGCTGATTCTGATGGTGCGCATATAGCAACACTATTGTGTGCTTTATTTTTGAGACACTTCAGACCTCTTGTCGAGGCTGGAAAAGTTTTTGTCGCGCAACCTCCTCTGTATCGAGTTGATCAAGGGAAAGAAGTTTTTTATGCCCTTGATGACGAAGAAAAAGATGATTTGGTGAAACAGTTAGGCAAAAAAAATAAATCAAAGAAAATTGAAGTACAAAGATTCAAAGGTTTAGGAGAAATGAATCCAGGCCAGCTAAGAGAAACTACAATGATTAAAGACTCAAGAAAACTAGTAAAATTAACACTAGATCAGCCTACAAAATCAATATCTATGATGGATATGTTGCTCTCTAAAAAAAGAGCAGCAGATCGAAAAACTTGGTTAGAGGATAAAGGAAATCTAGCTACTTTAAGCAAAGGAGAATGAGCAAAGAAAGTGATCTGCCATTTTTCAATTACGCTGAAAAAGCGTACTTGGAATATTCGATGTACGTCATTCTTGACAGGGCATTACCTTTTATAGGCGATGGGTTAAAGCCAGTCCAAAGAAGGATTATTTATGCAATGTCTGAATTAGGGCTTAAATCCAGCTCTAAATTTAAAAAAAGTGCTAGAACTGTTGGAGATGTAATAGGTAAATTCCATCCGCACGGTGACTCTGCAGCCTACGAAGCAATGGTTTTGTTAGCTCAGAACTTTTCTACCAGATATCCATTGTTAGAAGGACAGGGAAATTGGGGATCGTTAGATGATCCTAAAAGTTTTGCTGCTATGAGGTATACGGAATGCAGATTGTCAGCTTATGCCCAATCACTTCTTGATGAGGCGGCACAAGGAACAGTTGACTGGATACCAAACTTTGATGGAACTCTAATTGAACCAAAATTTCTTCCGGATAGACTTCCAAATGTTTTATTAAATGGTGCTTCTGGAATTGCAGTTGGGATGGCAACAGATATACCGCCGCATAATCTTAAAGAGATTGTTAATGGTGTGATTTCTTTGATCGATAGTCCAAAACTTTCAAATAAAGAATTGATGAAAGATATTTCAGCGCCAGACTATCCTACTTCGGCTCAGATTATGAATTCCGAAGAAGAGGTTTTAGAAATATATGAAACTGGAAGAGGAGCCATTACTTTAAGATCAACGTTTGATGTAGAGGATGGAAATATCGTCATAAATTCTCTTCCGTATCAAGTCTCTTCCATGAAAGCAATTGAACAAATTGCTGCACAGATTGATTCTAAAAAGCTTTCAATGATCGAAGATATAAGAGATGAAGGAGACGAACATAATCCAGTACGAATTGTAATTGTTCCAAGATCAAATCGTGTTGATAAAGATGCGTTAATGTCTCATTTATTCGCAACAACTGAGCTACAAAAAAATACACGTGTAAACATGAATGCTATCGGCCTTGATGGTAAGCCCAAAGTATTTGACCTCAAAGGAATTCTCAAGGAATGGATTAAGTTCAGGACAGAGACTGTAAAGAGGCGAATACAACATAGGCTTGACTGGGTTGATGACAGACTGCATATTTTAAAGGGTCTTCTCATAGCGTATTTAAACCTTGATGAAATAATAAATATCATAAGAAACGAAGACGATCCAAAAAAGACTTTAATGAAAAAATTTAAGCTTTCAGATTTGCAAGCTAATGCAATTCTGGATATACGTCTCAGACAACTAGCAAAACTTGAAGAGATATCTATAAAAACTGAACAGGAGGATCTAGCCTCGGAAAAAAAAGAGTTGGAGGCATATCTAAAATCTTCGTCTAGGCTGAAAACTCTCATCAAAAAAGAACTTAAAGCTGACTCAGAAGAATATGGCGATGAACGAAAAAGTTTTTATGGAGAAGGAGTCTCTGCAAAAGCATTTGATGAGTTAGATCTTATTTCTAATGATCCTATGACGGTTGTACTATCAGAAAAAGGATGGATCAGAGCAGCTAAGGGGCACGACATTGATCCTGAAAGCCTGCAATATAGAGAAGGCGATAGTTTTCTTTCAGCAAGTAAAGGCAGAAACAGTGAATCTGTCGTGATCATTGATAACTCAGGAAAATCCTATTCTTTACCTATTCATAAATTACCATCCGCCAGAGGACAAGGAGAACCGGTTTCAGGAAAAATTAATGCACCTTCAGGCTCAAGTTTTAAAGGCGTTATTGCAGGCCCAGCTGATCAAAAGCTTCTTTTAATGTCTGATCTTGGTTATGGCTTCTTAACTAAAATTGAAGATATCTTTACAAAAAATAGATCTGGTAAATCAGCTTTAAATGTTAAAGATGCAAACCCCATTAAACCTATAGAGGTAAGTGAAACTGATCAGAAAATAGCTCTTGTTACGGCGGCAGGAAAATTATTAGTAATTGATATAGGAGATATTCCTGTTTTAGCTAGAGGAAAAGGGAATAAATTAATTGGGATTGATAAAAAACTTTATGCGTCAGAAGAAGATAAAGTTATTTTTGCCAATGCTCTTGGCGAAAATGACTCCTTAAAAATATTTAGTGGCAAGCAACACTTTGAAATAAAATCAAAAGACTTAAATAACTTCGTTGGTGCAAGAGGGAGGAAGGGAAATTTTCTTCCAAAAGGCTTCAGAAAAATCAACAGGACCGAAACTATTCCAAAGGACTAGCAAAAAGATTTTGTAACTTTTTCTAGTTTTGAAAATCCTTCTTCTATCTCCTGATCGCTGATAATCAGAGAAGGTGCGAATCTTAAAGTGCTCTCACCATTTGCTGACACCAAAAGAAGACCTTCCTCATAACTTCTAGATAAAAATTCTTTTGAAGTTGCTTGCTTCATATCAGCAGCAATCCACAAACCAGCTGATCTTATATCTGAAAAAAAATCATACTTTTTAGATAAGTTTTGCAAATGATCAATAAACTTAATTGTTTTTTCCATTACTCCAGATAATAATTTTTTGTCATCTACAATATCTATTAATTTTGAGGCAACGGCACAAGAGACTGGGTTACCTCCAAATGTGCTTCCATGAGTTCCAGGTTGCATACATTTAGCTATATCAGTTGTGGTAATTGTTGCAGCAATAGGCAAACCACCTCCAAGCCCTTTTGCTAATGTAAGGATGTCTGGTATCACTCCATAACCTTGATAAGCAAATAAAGTTCCTGTTCTACCAATTCCACTTTGAACTTCATCAAAAATAAGAAGAATATTATTTTCATTACAGATATTTCTGAGCGCCTCAACGAAGTCATTTTGTGCACTTATTACTCCTGCTTCACCTTGGATTAATTCAACTATTATTGCTGCAGTTTTGTTAGATATTTTCTTCTTTACATCTTCAATATTATTGAATTCAGCTTTTATAAATCCTTTTGGTAACGGACCAAAGCCAGTTTGATGGAATTCTGAATCTCCTAAAGTTATATTTGCGAGAGATCTTCCATGAAATGAATTCGTAAACGATAAGATCTCATATTTTTCTTCATCACCTTTTTCAAAGAAATATTTTCTAGCTAATTTGATTGCAGCTTCATTTGCTTCATTACCTGAGTTGCTAAAAAGAACTTTATCGGCAAAACTTTTTGAAGCTATTTTTTGGCCTAATTCTTTTGCAGGTTTGCTTAGAAGATAATTACTTACATGCCAAAGTTTTTTGGATTGTTCTTCCATGGATTTCATGAGAACAGGATGACAGTGGCCCAAAGAGGTAACTGCGATACCACCACCAAAATCAATATATTCTTTTCCATTTTCATCCCAAAGTCTTGAACCCGAAGCTTTTTCTGGAACCAAGTCTGGAAAGGAATAATTCGGCATCATTGCCGATCTATCATTAGAACTAATATCCATTTATAAATTTAATTTTTATTAAAATTGGCATAATTGTAAGCCTTAATAAGTATTATTCAATTTAACTCTTATGATTGTTTCTGAAAAGATTGATGCTAATAACAGTTTTCAAATAACGCTTTCCCCAAATAATTCTTTGTCTTGGGGAGGTAATTTATTATTTTTGTTTTTTGTTTCGTTTCCAATTTTAGTCATAGCCATAACTTTTGCCATTGCGGGCGCGCCGATTATCTTGCCCTTCGCTGGGCTAGAAATTCTAGTGGTTACAATAGCAATTTGGTACATATCCAAAAGAAATAATAGACAAGAAGTCATAAAACTTTCTTTTGATAAATTAATAATTGAGAAAGGTATTAAAAAACCAGAAATATTTAAAGAGCTGATACGACAGTGGTCTTATGTATTTATCGAAAGACCTTCACATCGTTGGTACCCTTTGCAAATTGTTATCTCCTCAAAAGGAGAAAAGATTCCAATTGGCGAATTTTTGACAGAGGAAGAAAAGGAAGAATTAATCGAAATGCTTCAGTCGCATATTGAAGATCTTCGAGTTCACGAATTTAAGAATTAATTCCTTTGATTGAATCTTCTTCCGATCATTGCTGATGCAATGTTTATTTTTTGGATATCGATTGTTCCTCCAGCGATTCCCCAGCCAAAAGCATCTCGTACTCTTCTTTCCATTCCATATTCTTTGTTATAACCGTAACCACCCATTAATTGCATAGCTGTTGTTGTTACTTCTCTAGACATTTCATTCGAAAAACATTTTGCAGTGCTTGATTCAAGAATATCAGGTAGACCATTTTGAGCGTTAAAAGCTGCTTTATGGATAAGAAGTCTTGCAGCTTCGACTTTCATTAACATATCAGCAAGCTTAATTTGCACTGCTTGAAAATCAACTAAAGGTTTCCCAAATTGTTCTCTTTCCTGAACATAATTTGTTACGTATTCTAAAGCTGCAGATGCCTGAGCAAGAGCCATTGTGGCATTTCCACATCTCTCTAGATCAAAAGTTTCCATGAGCTTTTTAAATCCATCCTCAGGTTCAACTAATAGATTTTCAATGGGAACTTCAACATTATCGAAATATATATCTGCAGAAGGAATGCCTCTGAAGCCCATCAACGATTCGCTATTCCCAAAGGTAAGTCCATCTCTCTCAAGCTCTACATACACTGCACCAATTCCTTTTGCTGCTGGAGCATCCGACATTCTGGCGTAAACAACATATCCATCTGAGTGACCCGCACCAGAACACCATCTTTTGGTTCCATTAATTACAATTTTATCGCCCTTAATTTCTGCTTTGGTCTTTAAATCTGACAATGCTGTTCCTGCCCCCGGTTCTGACATACTCACAGCAACAACCTTTTCACCTTTGCAAACTGCAGGAAGAATTTTTTCTTTTAGTTCAGGAGTTCCAAAGTGTTGAATTGATTTTATTGGACCTGCATTAGCTTCAAAAACAGGCCATCCTATTGCAGACGAAATCTTTCCAAATTCCTCTAAAATTATTAGAGCTTCAAGATTACCAAGTCCTTGACCGCCGTATTCTTCAGGTGTGTTGATGCCAAGAAATCCCATTTCACCAATTCTGGCTAATACTTCTTTTGGCACAGGGCTGCCTGATTCCTCTAATTCTACTGCAAGGTCAGTTAATTCATTCTGAGCAAAATTTCTCGCAGCTTCTTTTAGCTCAATTTGTTCTTCAGTTAAATTAAAATCCATTTAAATTTCCTCTAATTTTTAAGGTTAAAATAGTTTATATGAGTTCAAATAAAAATTCCTATCCTATTCCCGATGGATATAAAGAAATTGAGTTTCAAACAGAACATCACATTGACCACATAGGTAAGGGTTTCCATAAAAAAGATGCTGAAGGAAATTTAGTAATGGCTTTCTACGTGAAGCCAGAAAATGGCAACTCTGGTGGGGTAGCTCACGGTGGAATGTTGATGAGTATTGCAGATTATTCTTTATGCTCAGCTGCTATGGAGTCAAGGGAGAAATATGTAGCAACAATAAGCTTTAGATCAGAATTCATATCAGGAGCAAAAATAGGATCTTTATTGGAAGTTCATACAAAAATTTCGAAACATACCAAATCTTTAGTGTTCGGCGGCGGAATAATAATGTCAGAAGAAAAAAAAATTATGCATTTCTCAGGCGTAGTAAAAAAAATGTAAATAAAAAAATTAAGTTAATTTTTTGACGAGGACATTTTTTAATTTAGCGACAACCGGAATTCCATTTTTAAATTCTAAAGGTGGTTCTCCTTGTATTAGCGGAGTGAGGTAATCTATACCTTTGCTCGATATCGTGAAACCATCTTTAGAGATATAGCTTTTGGGGAGTGTTTTCTCTACATTAGCTACTTTGCTTAGTGAGGCCGATTCTATTTTCCATTTGTATGGTTTATCGCTTAACCTCTTGATAACAGGCATAACTGCATTTTTTCCAGCTAAAGCAAATTCAACTGCTTTTTTACCTACCGCATAAGCTTGATCAAGGTCTGTTTTCGATGAAATATGTCTTGCAGATCTTTGTAGGTAATCTGACACTGCCCAATGATTTTTAAGGCCGATCGAAGAAATCATTTGTGCTAGTACTGGAGCAACTCCTCCCAACTGCTTATGACCAAATGCATCCGTAAGGCCTGAATCGGCCAAAAACATTCCATTCTTGTATCTTGTCCCTTCAGAAGCCACCACAACGCAAAAGCCTTCATTAGCAACCGTTTGTTTTACTCTATCGATAAATTTCTTTTTCACAAAAGGAACTTCTGGCATAAGAATGATATGAGGAGGATCGGTTTCATTTCTTGCAGCTAAGGCTGATGCTGCAGCAATCCAACCCGCGTGCCTTCCCATAACCTCTAGGATAAATACCTTTGTGGAAGTTTCTGACATGCTTTTAACATCTAACCCTGCCTCCAACGTTGATGTGGCAACGTATTTTGCTACAGAACCAAAACCTGGAGAACAATCAGTTATCGGCAGGTCGTTATCGACAGTTTTAGGAATGCCAATGCAAGTTAAAGGCAGTTTAAGTTCCTTGGCCATCTTTGAAACCTTTAATGTTGTATCTTGACTATCTCCGCCACCGTTATAAAAAAAGTACTCAATGTTGTGGGCTTTAAAAACCTCAAATAACCTGAGGTATTCTTTCTTTTGCTTTACTGGATCCTGAAGTTTGAAGCGACAAGAACCGAAAGCTCCCCCAGGGGTTTGCCTGAGTTTTGCAATCTCAGACTTCCTTTCCTTAGATGTATCGAATAATTCTTCGTTCAACGCTCCTAGGATCCCATTTTTTCCACAAAGAACTTTATTTATTTTGGAGGATTTATTTGCTGTTTCAATTACGCCGCAAGCTGAGGCATTTATGACTGAAGTTACTCCACCTGATTGAGCATAGAAGGCATTTGCGGGCTTATTCATAGAAATATGTTACTGAAAAACTATTGATTTGGGAAAGGGTATAATTTCTTAATGAAGATTTATATCCTCGGTATAGGCGGTACTTTCATGTCTGGCATAGCTCAATTAGCTAAAGAGAAAGGTTATGTAGTCCATGGTTGCGACCAAAAACTTTATCATCCTATGGATAAAGTGTTGCAAAGAGCGTCAATAAAAGTAGACGAGGGATACGACGAAAAGAATCTTCCTTCAAATATTGATATTTTTGTCATCGGTAACGTCATCTCCAGAGGTAATCCTTTAATGGAGTATATTTTAACCAAAGGCTTCAGATATTGTTCAGGGCCTGATTTCCTCTATGAACATATTTTAAGGAATAAGCATGTTATTGCGGTAAGTGGCACGCATGGCAAAACATCAGTTTCTGCAATGACCTCAAAAATATTTTTAGATCAACAGCCAGAGACTGGATACTTGATTGCCGGCGAAACGAAAGATTTTCCAAGTTCTTCAAGACTGGGTTCTGGTGACTTTTTTGTTCTCGAAGCTGATGAATATGATTCAGCATTTTTTGATAAAAGATCCAAATTTATTCATTACAGACCAAAAACCTTACTCATTAATAACCTGGAATTCGATCATGCTGATATTTTTAATGACCTCTCTGATATTCAAAAACAATATTCACAATTATTGAGAACGTTGGCTTCAGATGCTTGTGTGATCTATCCCAATACTGATTTGAATATAGAGGCACTTTTTGAGAAGGATTTTTTTAGCAAAACCAGAACCTTTTCTTTTGGACAGGATGACATAAAGATTTCTCAATTAAATAATTATGGTTCAAAATTTGAGGTCTTTAGATCAGATGAGTCTTTTGGCGAGGTAAATTGGGATCTAATAGGAGAGCATAACTTAAGTAATGCTTTAGCATCTTTAACTATAGCCGACGAGCTGGGTCTTGATATATGGAAAGCAGTGAAATCTCTTTCATCTTTCAAAGGAGTTTCAAGAAGAATGGAGCTTTTATTTTCTAATGATGAAATTCATATATACGATGATTTCGCTCATCATCCAACGGCAATAAAAAAGACCATAGAAGGCTTGAGGAACAGAGTTGGTTCAGACCCCGTTCATTGTTTGTTAGAAATGAGATCGAACACAATGTCAGGCGGTTTTCATGATCAAGAAATACCCAGCGCAGTGGAGAAAGCAGATTTTGTTCATATTTTTTCTAAGAATAAATCTCAAGCATTGGGCATAGCTAAAAAGGCTAAAAATATAGTTGCAGAAGAAAGCGTAGAAAGTTTTTTGAGCAAGTGGAAGAAAACGCCCGGACACTACGTCTGTTTCTCAAACGGCTCCTTTGATGAGGTGCATCAAAAATTAATTAAATTAGTTTAGTCTAAATTAATCCAACTTCCGTGAAAGCCAAAAGGCACTCTCTGTGGAAGGGAGACAGTAGCTAGCGGTTCATCTGAAAAATTGTTTGCATCAATGATTATGAATTCACTCGAGTCAGAAGTTTTATCGTAGACGAAACCTACAACAAAGCCATCATCTTCACTTACAGCATTTTTCTTTGGAATGAAAACAGGCTCAGCGGCTTGTTTGTTTTCTCCTAAAAAATGCTCCTTAGTCTGATCTTTAAAAAAGTCTCTTTTAAAAAATCTATTTAAATTGCCATCATTAAGCATGTACCCAAACTGATGCTCTTGACCATCAAGATCAGGATGTACTCTAGAGAATTCCATGGATCTATCATCTAGCATAGTTTCTTTGCATGACTTCTTTTTAATGTCTATAACCCATCTAGTTAGAAAAGGCTTATGACCCATGGGCAAAGGATTTTCAAAATCAAACAGTTTATCGTACCGACAAAAATCAAGAATCACTTCGCCAGCTTCATTTTCATAAGAATTAACAATGTGAAATAAAAAACCTTTCGGAACATCTATCCAAGTTATCTCATCTGAGTGTCTGGACTGCAAACCGACTCTTGAATTATGATCTTCATCCCAAATCACCGGATAGTCACCAGAAGTTGCTTTGTTTTGTCCTTCTCTTCTGCCTAAATTAAAGGTTGCAGGCAGATCAAAAACCAAAATATAGTTTTCCGTGATTGCACAATCATGAACCATTGGACGGCTTGAAAGTTCTATAATTTGATCTTTTGTTTGTTTTCCATTTTTGTCAATCACTACATAGTGAACTTGTTCCTTTCCTTTTAAATATTCATTAAAGTCATAACTGATGGCATGCATCTCTCCAGATTTACTGTCAATCTTTGGGTGCGCAGTGAATCTCTTGTTCTGCGCAGAAGGAAAGGGCTCATCATCTAGGAAGTTCATTTCTTCATCCATAATAACTGGAGCAAGTCCGCCTTCCACAAGAGCGTATATTTTATTTCCATGTTTCATGACGTGAGTATTTGGACCAAATCCATTAGGGGAGGTCACAAATTTATTTCGGTACCAAAGTGCCTGACCGTTTTCAAGTCTTAGACCATGAATCATGCCATCGCCAAAAAAAGGATGATAATTAGCCTCATCAAATTTTTTTGGATTTGGACCGTTTCTGAGAAACAATCCAGCTAATTCTTTTGGAATTTCTCCCGAGACTTTTAAGTTTTCAGCCGAAGTTTCTTCAACAGGATGCCAATTACCGTCTAAAAATTTATTTTTACTTTTCATCGTTTTCTCTTGCTTGTTTCATTACTCCAAACGGGTCTTTCCATATTGAATACACAAAGATAATAACAAAAATTATACCCATACCAATTAAGAAATTTTCTATAAATACTTCTCCCAAGAAATATCCTGATAAAACATACAAGCCTGTCCAAACAGGTGCAGATAATATTTCAACCGGAGCGAAAATGGTAAATCTCATACCCAGAGAGCCTGCAGTCATTGGTACAAGACATCTTAAAGGTCCTAAAAACCGACCTAAAGCAACAGACAATATTCCGTACTTGTTCATAAATTGCTTAGCTTGATGAAGTTGTTTCTGATATTGATTTGGTACCCAGGTCTCAATTCTTGTGCCAATTATTAGTCCTATTGCATAGCTAACGGTGTCACCGATTATCATTCCAAGGCTCGCATAAAATAAAATCTCAACTGGGCCGATACCAACTGCTGCGGCTAAGGCACCAATGCCTGGCATGACTAAACTTGCTGGAATGAATAAACCTAGAATAACTATGGACTCACCAAAAGTAAGCAGAAACATAGCGGAAGTAATCCAAGCAGGATTAGCTTGAAGAAATTCCATAATGTTACTTAGATCAAACAAAATATCTTTCTGGAAATAATTAAATCCATAGCATAATAACCTATATGACGAATCAAAAGTTTAAGAAAGAGCTAAATTCTTTAGGAGCTAAAGCAAAAGAAGCAAAGGAATTCTTGCTTAATTCGTCTGTGGACACTCGAAATGATGCGTTAAAATTTGCTTGCGAGGAAATACATAAAAACAGATCTGATCTTTTCAAAGAAAATGAAAAAGATTTAGAAGAAGCAAAAAAGTTGGACTTGCAAAATAGCTTCATTGACAGACTTGAGCTAAATGAAAAGAGAGTAGACTCAATGATAGATGGCCTCAATAAGGTCATAAACTTAAACGATCCTATTGGAGAGTTAGAAGGAATGAATCCTTCACCTTCAGGATTCAAAGTTAGCAAGATGAGAGTGCCTTTAGGCACTATAGGAATTATCTATGAATCAAGACCAAATGTAACAGCTGATGCTTCAGCTTTGTGCATTAAATCGGGAAACGCATCAATCTTAAGAGGGGGCTCTGAGGCCGTTCGTTCAAATAATCACATTGTTGCACAAGTAAGAAAAGGTCTTTCAAAAGCTAATTTGCCTGAAGACAGTGTTCAATTAATTCAAAATCAAGATCGAGACTTGGTTAAAGAATTCATCAAATTTGATGACTGCATTGATTTAATTATTCCGCGAGGAGGATCCAGTTTGGTGAGACTAATTGCTGCAGAGTCTAAAGTTCCAATACTTAAGCATTTTGAGGGATTGTGTCATGTATTCGTAGACTCAGAAGCAGATTTAGAGCTGGCGCAAAAAGTTGTAAGCAATGCAAAATCCTATAGATATGGCATATGTGGCGCAATGGAAACCCTTCTAGTCTCTAAAGATATTGCCCAAAAATTCCTGCCAAAGATAGTTAATGAATTCAATGAGCAAGGAGTTGAAGTAAGAGCATGCAGTCAAACTCTCAGCATCGTCTCAGCGAATAAAGCTACTGAAGAAGATTGGTCAACAGAATATTTAGAACCAATTATTTCAATTAAGATCGTCAAAGGCTTAGACGAAGCAATAAAACATATTAATAGTTATGGCTCTGGTCATACGGATAGCATCATCACTGAAAACCAAGAAAAGAAAGAAAAATTTTTTAAGTTAGTCGACTCAAGCTCTGTCATGCATAATTTACCAACTTGTTATGCAGACGGATTCGAATATGGTCTGGGAGCTGAGGTAGGAATATCTACAGATAAACTGCATGCTAGGGGCCCTGTAGGATTGAATGGTTTAACAACTCAAAAGTTTATTTTGGAAGGAAGAGG
>ENA-OSEY01000048-OSEY01000048.1-marine-metagenome-genome-assembly--contig:-NODE-48-length-83833-cov-5.663630_pt1 | contig 83833 bp, 64 predicted proteins | sample MGYA00248465_ERZ534230 | MGnify/ENA primary metagenome ERZ534230 (study PRJEB26409, sample SAMN06344110) | marine metagenome | isolation source: Sea water from surface | place: Atlantic Ocean:Southern... | reverse complement strand
GGTATACACGGTGACGCAAACCCTACAATTAACTCTAATGGTTCAGTCAGTGGGTACAATAACACACAACTTGACCAGGACGGAAACGGCGTGAAAGACTTCCAGGAGGCAGGAGCATCTATCACCAGCGTCAGTTGTCCAGAAGATATTGTGGCCACAGAGGGTTCAAATGTAAACATAATTACCTCTGCAAGTGGTCAAGGAGAGACAGTTGTCAACTACAACTGGCAGATTAGTTCGGATTCAACAAACTGGATTGACGTAAACGATGCCGCACTGATGTTCCTAGGTATGGGTCAGGCGTACAGATCGACCTCAGATGAGGGTAGGCCTAAGTTTATCGAGCTTTATGCCCTTAAGGACATTCCAAACCTTAACAAATATAGAATCTATAACTTCCAAGGTGGTAACACTTCCTACTCCTATTCTTATGATTTAAGTGGATCTGCTAGTAAGGGCGACATCATACTATTGTCTTACAGCAGTACAGACTTCCAAAACTTCTTCGGTATTAACATCTCTTCATACGACAGAATTTTTTATGTTGGTAATCTCCTAAGGTACGGAATGAGGGGTGGAGACGACTCATTTGTACTTGTAGATGGCGCTAAGAATCAGGACACTGACGTTGTAGACATGATAGGTAAAAGGGGCGAAGACGGTACAGGAAAGGCTTGGGATTATTATAGAGGTTGGATGAAAAGGAAGGCAAATAATCTACCAAGCAAGACATTTAATGAGTCTGAGTGGCAGTACTGTAAAGAGTGTTTCATGCAGGATGACGGCACAGCTTCATCACTAAACTCTTCAGCAAAAACACCTTACACCACAAATGAATATGGATCATCAGTGCCTTCATTTGATGACTCTAAGGGTGACACATTAGTTATTGGCAATATTGGTCAGTCTATAAGCGGGTACCAGTTCAGGGCAGTTGCTAGCACCCCTGGCTTTGTCTGTGGCGATAACGACACAACTTGTGCCGTAACTGTGACTGTTGTGGGTGACAACGACAGAGACGGAATTCCTGACGATACAGATGTTGATGATGACAACGATGGAATCTTAGACTCAGTAGAGGGAGAAGATACTGACACTGACGGCGACGGTATAGTTGATAAATTTGATCTGGATTCTGACGGAGACGGTTGTTTTGACGTTGACGAGGCTGGATTTACTGACGGTGATGGTGACGGACTTCTTGGTTCCGGTACTCCTGAGGTCACAGCAACTGGTGCAGTAAAAGATCATACCTACACCACTCCGCAAGATGCTGACGGTAACGGTACTGCTGACTACTTAGAGAAGGGATCATCAGTTACTATTGTCAACTACAACAACTACTTCCTTTCTGAAGGGAATGACACGGCAATGTTCTACGTAAATTATAACGTTAACGGAACATCTAAGCTACATTGGCAGGTATCGAAAGATAACGGTACCAGCTGGTCTGATATTGACGCCAGTGACAACGGGACGGCATCAACTGGAGATACTGACGTATGTGTAAACTCAGATTGGGGTTCTTCTCCATGGAATTGGACATCAGGTGTGCTCCACGACACCATATCTAATGTCTCTCTAGGAAATAACGTGATAATAAAAGTAGAAGAAAATACAGATGTAGAGTGGGATGCAGGATATCCTAAGATTGAGAACTCTGCGTTTGGAGGTATAAAAACACTCGGTCTGAGCCTCGATCCTAAGTCTGGATCTGGGGAGTCTGCAGTTACCACCACGGTAACTTTCACGAACGCAGTTAACAATTTGAGGATGTTTATAACAGATATTGACTCTAAAACTAGTGGATGGAAAGATAAGGTTGTCATAACCTCTGACGCAGGAAATCCAACGATAGAGTCCGTAAACACAGTCCCTACGTTTACAGTAAGTGGAAATTCAATCACTTCAAAAGATAATTCTGAGTCAACCGCAGACAACAGAGGAACCGCCAAGTTGACTTTCCCTGATGGTGCTAAGAAGGTAACCATAACCTATTCAGATGTATCAGGTCAAGATGACCCTGACTCTAGAGGTATAGGAATATCCTTTGAAAACGTGTGTATCAACACTGGATCTTCTAACTACGAGGGTGTTTTCAACGACACGCTTAATATTTATGATATCAGGCAGGGTATGGACGAGTGGAGATATAGACTTAGAATAACCAACCCTGGTTACGTATGCCATGACACCACGTACTCTCCACCTGCAAGGCTAGACGTTGAGTCTGACTGGGATAATGACGGAGTCCTAAACTATATCGACCTCGACGACGATAACGACGGTATCCTTGACACTGACGAGGGTGATGGGGATTTAGATGGTGACGGAATAAGGAACAAATTAGATCTCGACTCAGACGGTGACGGATGTTTCGATGTGAAAGAGGCTGGATTTACTGATAACATCTTGGACGAAACTGGAGACGGTATCCTAGGTGATAACAAACCTTACACAGTAGATTCTTTGGGTAGGATAACTTCTGGTCTACTTGGGGATGGGTATTCAACCCCTAACGACTTAGATGATAACGGTGTAAAAGACTTCCTGCAATTTGGACAAAATGTATTGAGCGCAGCACTTAGTAGCTCAAGTCTCACTATGTTAGCTTCTGGTACGGGTTCATTCACCATAACAGCGAGTATACCAACTGGTGACTTAATTCTATACCAGTGGCAGGAGAGTAGAGACAACGGAAGCTCTTGGTTCGATGTCCCTGAATCTGATCCTTACTCAGGTACGAAAACAAATCAAATCCTATTTACTAAGCCAGATCCTTCACTCTCTGGATATAAGTACAGAGTTTTATTAACTATTCCATCTTACGTCTGTGGCGTGGTTCCACTAAATTATGAAGGTAATTTAATCGTATACCCAGATAATGACGAAGACGGTGTAAGAGACGCTATCGATCAGGACGACGACAACGACGGTATCCTTGACACTTATGAAGGTACTGGCAACCAAGATAATGACCAGGACGGTATCCCTAACAGATTTGACCTTGACTCTGACGGAGACGGTTGTCTAGACGTTATTGAGGCTGGATTCCTCGACGCTAACGGAGACGGTATAATCGGACCAGACAACGTTGATTCAGTATTTATTGACTCTCTAAACTCTCTTGGTTCTCAGGCAGTTTCCTCAAGCGGTAGGGTAAACGGATTTGGTGGGTACGGTGTCCCTAAAGACCTTGACGGCAACGGAATCTATGACTTCCTTGAGGAAGGAGGAGAAATAACGGTTGTAGAGTGTCCAGACTCTGTCACTGTAAACGAGTTTGGAACTGCTACTTTTAACGGCTCGGCAACATCTATATCATCACTTGACTACCAGTGGGAGATAAGCACTGATACTGGGAAGACATGGAATAATATTTCTGGCTCAGGTCTAATGTTTGTAGGAATTGGTCAGGCATATAGAACTTCTAGTGACCAAGGTAGACCTCAATTTATTGAGCTTATAGCTACAAGAGATATTGATGACCTTTCCGACTACAGGTTACACAATTACCAAGACGGTAGTACATCATTAAGCTATTCAAGTCAATTCTCTGGTTCTGCTAAAAAGGGAGATAAAATTCTAGTCTATTACGACTACTGGCAATTCTACTATTTCTTTGGTAAGTACCCGACCACGTCTGGAAATAGTTCTGCACAATACGATAGAGTTTTTGATTTTAGTAATACTATAAGATTTGGATTAAGGGGTGGTAACGATGTGTTTGAGTTGGTATTTGATGGCGACGGAAATAATAACTTCGATACCAATAACGAGGTTGTCGATGTAATTGGGGTTCGAGGAGAAAACGGTTCTGGAAAGGACTGGGATTACTACAGAGGATGGCTAAAGAGGAAGGTAAACAAGTACGCGTCTGAGTCCTTTAAGATTAATGACTGGACTACTTGTAGAGAATGTTTTGGTAATGCATCTACTAACAGCAGCGCCTCTACTAGCTACAACATAAACGACTACACTACGAATCAATCCGGTAACGGTTCTAATTCTGCCACGCTAACACTCAGTAACATGTCTTACGACGACTATAACGGCGCCCTAGTGAGGGTCCAGGTATCTGCTCCATCGTTTGCATGTGGTGAGGACACGGTAAGCTGCGTAGCTAAAATAACTGTTATACCTGTTGATACTGACGGTGACGGAGTACCTGACAGAGAAGACGGTGACGACGACAACGACGGAATTTTAGACGTAGACGAGGGTGGTGAAGATGTAGACACAGACGGTGACGGAATACCAAACAGGATTGACCTAGATTCTGATGGTGACGGATGTAATGACGTTATCGAGGCAGGATTTACTGACGGTGACGATGACGGATTGGTTGGAAGTGGTACACCTACTGTGGATGAAACAGGTAAAGTCGAAGGTCACTCGTACGATACTCCTCAGGATAAGGACAGTGACGGAACTAAAGATTTCCTTCAGGTAAGTACTCAGGCTGTCGTCACATCACATCCGATAGATGTCATAAGACAGGGTGGGGACGACGCAGAGTTCAGTGCAACATTTACTGGTGATGCCACCATAACATATCAGTGGCAGTACAGTGATGACGACACCTTGACGTGGACAGACCTTGAAGAAGGCGGTACGTATTCTGGTGTAACGACTAATACGCTTAAGCTCACTGCTGTAACGGAAGAAATAGATGGTTACTACTACAGGCTCAAGGTCACAACTCCTGCTCTAAGCTGTGCAGACCCTGTATTTACTAATGCGGCTATGTTGACTGCGAAAGACGACTCAGATGGTGACGGTATCCCTAACACAACTGACCAAGACTCTGATAACGACGGTATACTCAACCTTGCAGAAGGTGGTACAAATGTTGACACCGACGGTGACGGAATACCTGATTTCCTTGATCTGGATTCAGATAACGACGGTTGCTACGACGTGGTTGAAGCTGGCCTCAGCGATCCTGACGGTGACGGAATCCCTGGCACAGGAACCCCTGAAATCATTGCTGGCGTAGGTCTAGTAGTAGGAAATAACTACAGTGTAACGGACGACTACGACTCTGACGATAACGGAGTGTACGACTTCAAAGAGGCTGGAGGACCAATCACCTCTATTACCAACCCGGCTAATGTCGTATCTGCACAGGGCAAGAAAGAGACTTTTACAGCAACTGCTACTGCAATTTCTCAGATAGCATTCCAGTGGCAAGTAAGTACCGACGCGGGTGTTAACTGGATAGACGTTACCGATGTTGGAGCATACTCTGGTTCATCGACAGGGACTCTAACAATTGACCCTATCAGTACCTCAATGAACAGTAACAGGTACAGGGCTGTAATAAGTACTCCTGGCTTCAATTGTGGTGACAACGACACCACCCTTGCAGCAAGACTTATTGCACTACCTGACAACGACCAGGACGGTATACAAGATCTTGACGACGAGGACGACGACAACGACGGTATCCCTGACGTAGAAGAATTCATTGACGACCTTGACGGGGACGGTATACCTAACTCCTTTGACCTCGACTCAGACGGTGACGGGTGCCTTGACGTAGTAGAGGCAGGCTTCCTAGACCCTGACGGCGACGGAATTCTTGGAGACTCAGTCGACACGAATGGTGACGGAATCAAGGACGCTGCAGCATTTGTTGGTGCAAACGGAAGGGTTACCTCCGGGTCTGGTTATTCTACACCTGACGACCTTGACGAAAATGGAGTAAAAGATTACCTAGAGAGTGGAAATCAGGTGGTTATAGACCTCCAGCCGAATGCTAATAACAGTATTTCTGAGTTCAGTGATTTAGAGCTCGTTGTTGGAGCAACCTCTGAGGGTACAAATTCCTTCCAGTGGCAGATAAGTGACGACTGCGAGACATGGACAGACCTTACCGAGTCTCCTGACCTTATTATATCTGGTGTCTTTGAGACGAAAGGTGGCTCATACGAGGCAGTAGAGTTTTATGCTGTGAGAGACATAGAGTCATTAAATAGCTTTAGACTAGGTATCTCTTCGGGATCTACTAGTGCTGAGCACACATTCAATAACACAAGCTTGAAAGCAGGTCAATACTATATCATGTACTACAGCAGTAGCTGGACCAACTTCTTCAGCGACGAGAACTCTGCTTCATACAAGTCTCAGTACAACTACGATATTAACAATTTAAGTAATGGCCACTTCAACCTAAGTCTGTGGAGTAATAAATCTGGCTCATTCAAGAAGGTTGATGCGTACGGTGACGACACAAAATCTGCACCTGGTTCGGCGTGGGATGTTGAAGAGGGATGGGCTTACAGAAAGAATGGTAGGGGTGCTAACGCTATCTTTAATATAGACGACTGGAACATTGAGAAGGGCGAATTTAAAGTTGTGGGAGGTTCAAGTACAAACGGAAACGATTTCGTTGCTAACTCATACCCACTGTTTAAATTCTCTGGTCCTAGCGAGTACATAGGAGTAAATAACGACACACTGAAAATTGTGAGGACCCCACTAAACCTTGATGATAAAAATTATAGAGTTATTGTCTCAACACCAGCATTCAAGTGTGATACTGCAGTTGCTTCTTCTTGTGCTAACATTCAGGTTGAGGCTATGTCTGACACTGACAAAGACGGTGTCCCTGACTACGTTGACCTAGACTCTGACAACGACGGTATTCCTGACTTAGTTGAGGGTTGTGATATCGACACCGACGGAGACGGTTTACCTAACTGCCTAGACCTTGATTCAGACGGTGACGGTTGTAACGACGTGTTAGAGGGAGGATTTACTGACGACGACGGAGATGGTTACTTAGGGCCTGAGGACGTATTTGTAGATGTAAACGGTCTTGTTACTAGCGGAAACGATGGCTACACGGACCCTAACGATCTAGATCTTAACGGCGTAAACGACTACGTAGAGGCTGGTGACACGGTGACAATTACTAAGAACCCAGCAACTGTAAATGTCATCCTTAACTCTGACACTATATTCGTCGGATCTGGTACATCTCCAAGTATCATCTCACAGAGGTGGCAGCAGAGTGATGACGGTGGAGTTACCTTCAGAACCCTACAGAACACTCCTGACCTTATCATAACTGGTGTGATGGAGGGAGATAAATTCTCAACTCAGAGGCCAAAACTTATTGAGCTTAAGGCTATGAGAGACATTCCAGATATCTCTCACTACAGGATTAAAGTAAATAGTTTGAACCAGGTTCTCTATAATGAAGTTGGAGACCAGTCAATAGCTAGGGGAGAGTTCTTCTACGTCTACTATGACTACAACTACACAAACGACTTCTTCAATAACAGTGGTCCATCTAATGACTTTAAATTCTCTGTTCAGAACAGAGACCAGATGAGTAATTTGAATTCTCAGCTGACCGGTAGCACTGAGGTATCTCTAGAAGTCAGGCCATCCACATCTTCATCTGACTGGACAGAGGTAGATAAGATAGAGGCGTCATCGGAAGATAGTTATGATCAGGGTTGGAGATACAAGAAAGATACTACACAGGTCTCTACCTACTACAGATCTCAGGACTGGACTACGTGTAAGAGTTGTCTAGACAACGAGTCTACCAACATAACTGCTGGGAATGGTCCAGACGACTTCACACTTGTGGGTACTGATACTTTATTCCATAGTTTCCCTATTAGTACGTATGGCTCTCCTGTATATATTTCTGGAGTTAAGTCTGACACGCTCTCAATTGAAAATATTCCTTTCTCTATGAACGGATACAAGTATAATCTTGAGATGCAGACACCAGGTTTTGCTTGTGACCCTGACGTTTCTACCGACGTATCTACTCTGAATGTCTTCTTACCTGACTACGACGACGATGGACTCGTAGACGCAGTAGACTTAGATTCTGACAACGACGGTATACTGGATATTGATGAGGATACCACAGACATTGACGGTGACGGATTCCCTAACTACATAGATCTAGACTCTGACGGTGACGGCTGTTATGACGCTGTGGAGGCAGGGTTTACTGACCCTGACAACGACGGGTACTTAGGTACATCCCCTGTTCTGGTTGGTCCTAAAGGAAAAGTTATAGGTCAAGGTGGTTACACAAGTCCAGGTGGCGTAGACCTTGACGGGAACGGCGTTCCAGACTACAAAGAAGCTGGATCTCAGGTGGTAATAACCAGAAACCCTAGCGACCAAGTCTTCTACGATGACGACGCTAAGTTCTTTGTTGAGGCTAGCTCTGATGCAACCATAATGTACCAGTGGCAGATACTTCTAGACACAACAGGTTCCGAGTGGACCGACCTTGTCAATGCTGAAGATTTCTCTACAGTAACGACCGATACCCTAAACGTAGATAACATACTGGACTACTCTGCAAATAAATTTAGAGTTAAGCTGTATACTCCTTCTTTTGCGTGTGGGGACACAATCTTCTCTGAGCCAGCAAAACTTCTAAATATAGCAGACTGGGATAATGACGGTATACCTGATAATATTGACATAGACGACGACAACGACGGTATCTTAGATGTCAGTGAGGGAGAAGATGAAGACCTTGACGGTGACGGAATCCCTAACTCAAAAGACTTAGATTCTGACGGTGATGGTTGTTATGACGCGATAGAGGCTGGTTACTTAGACGGTGACGACGACGGTTTCCTAGGGACATCTCCTTTCGATGTGACTGCTGTGGGTACAGTAATTGGAAACGGTGGTTACCAACCACCAGAAGATGATTTGGATGGTAACGGTATCCTAGATCTAATTGAGGTGGGTTCTGCTGCAGTACCAAATACTGTCCCTGCAAACGATACATTAATAGCTGGTGGAAATGCTTCATTCACAGGCTCATTTACCGCTGCTGGAACAATTACATACCACTGGGAGTATAGCACCGGAAAAGATGAGTGGGTTGATGTGATTGACACGTTAGTAGTTGGAGAAGACACTACGTACTTTACAGGGCTTACCGACACAACTCTAAACATTACGAACGTGACGTTCGCAATGAATGACTACAAGTTCAGAATTGTGGCGAGTACACCTTCCTTCAAGTGTGGACCTGACACGCCATCAACACCTGGAGTAATTAAACTTGCTGGTGATAACGACCAGGACGGTATCATAGACATTATCGACTTAGATGACGACAACGACGGTATCTTAGACTCCATTGAGGGAGGAGGAGACACTGACGGTGACGGAATTCCAGACTGGTTCGACCTAGACTCTGACAACGACGGTTGTAAGGACGTAGAGGAGGCTGGATTTGATGACCCTGACGGTGACGGAGTGCTCTGTACGAGCCCAGTAGTTGTAGACGGTGTGGGTAAGGTGGTCTGTATAATTGACGGAGCGTGTGAGGATGATCCTAACACTAACATGAGCTGGTACAGATACGCTAGCGCAACATTTAACACAGATACTGAGAAATCACCAGGTTACTTTAGATTAACACCTGCTTCATCTTACAACCATGGTTCGGTGTTTAGAGAGGGTGGTACAAATAGCGGAAGGGTAGACCTGAGAGGTGATTTTGTGATAAAAGCTGAACTGAACTTTGGAAATATTAATAGTGGTAGTGGTATAGCATTCCACTTGGCAAGAGATAATAACAGAAGCTCTCTATATTATTGGGGTCAGATGGGTATGCAGTTTAATAACGCATTGTCTGTGGAGTTTGACACGCATTACGGAGGTAGTTATGATATTACAAATGATCACTCTTCATTACATATTAATGGAAATAATATTGCTGGAACAAACACACTAGGAGTTACACAGAGCTCATCCTACAGTGCTAGCGATCACTACAGAAGACCGATAAATATAATTGACCTAGGAGATATAAATGATGGCAAGTGGAAAGAATTTACATTTACCTGGAGCGCATCGACAAAGACAATAACAGTTGACTTTGAGGGAGTGCAGATTATGACTTACGAGGTAGACATTATAGATGATGTATTTTCTGGAACTAACCTTGCATTTTTCGGATTTACATCTGATAACTATAACGCAGCTCAAGAATATAAAGTATACATTAAGAGTATCTGCGAGGTCGATGCAAACTCAGGAGAGTCTGTATTTAAGGGATATAGAGATCCTAGTGATCTAGATGAGGACGGAGTCTACGACTTCCAGCAGAAAGGTGACGTACCTGAGTTCTCTGACAGCTATGACGACGACGAAATTGTAATTATCAAAGAAGGTGCCGACACTACGTTCACCACAACTGTTGAGTACGACGGCTCTGGGGATGTTGTGTGGCAGATGTGTAACGATGACTGCTCTCAGTGTACTATCATTGAGGAATCGCCAGGACTGATGATGACCGGTATATTCAGAGGAGATATTGGTGGAATTGAGCCATCAGTTATAGAGTTATACGCTCTTCGAGATATTCCTGACCTAAGTGTCTTTGGTATAGAGATTGCGAGAGATGGTTCGCCGGCCGACGGAGTGGAGTACAATTTAAGTTCTATTTCTCTAGATTCTGGTGAGTTCTACACAGTATCTAGTAACAGTGTCTACCACAAGTCTTGGTTTGGAAATGAGCCTGTTCAGCAGTCATTCTTCAATAACTTTGACGGTGATGACGCGATCGTGCTATACAAGAACAACGTAATTGTAGATGTCTTTGGTACACCAGGAAAAGACGGTTCAGGAGAGCTTTGGGATTACACCCTTGGATGGGCATACAAGAAAGATGGAAGAATTTACTCTTCTAACTTCAACGTCAACGACTGGAAGACGTGTAGAGGATGTTCTCTAGGATCTAGCTTCAACGAAGATATGGACAATCCGTTCCCTCTAGGGGAGTTCGCGGGTGCACCTACATTCGAAGATATCGATACCGACAAATTGAAGTTGTTAAATGCTACTACCTCACTTGATGGTGTTAGGATTAGGAGAGCTGTAATTGACCCTGCCTTCAGCTGTCTACCTGAGTCTGGTGGTGACTGTATTAGGGTAGGTATTTTCCTTGATAACGATAAGGACGGTATTATTGATGAAATTGACTTAGACGACGACAACGACGGTATACTCGATAGCCTCGAGACAGAGGGAGATACTGACGGAGACGGAATCCCTAACCACTTCGACCTAGACTCAGATGGAGATGGGTGTCTGGACGCAGTAGAAGCTGGATTTGGAGATGGAGATGACGACGGAGCCCTTGGAAACTCACCTGTCACTGTCGACTCTCTTGGTCTTGTAACATCGGCATCAGACGGATACACAACACCAGCTGATAACGACGGATCAGGTGGATACGACTTCTTAGAATTTGGTACGATTGCCGTACTTATATCAAGTCCAGACACGATCCAGACAACAGAGGGTGCAACTCCTTACTTTGTTGCTAAAGGTACCGCAGTAGGTGGTGCAATGACTAATTATCCTTTCAACTACAACGAGTGGAAGGTTAACCAGAATGCTTACTGGAGTTCAGATCAATTTGTGTTGACAAACTCTTCGTACAGAAGCGGTCAGGTATGGAATAAGAAAAAAATTGATATAACAAAAGACTTCAATATCACATCTAAAGTGTATTTTGGAAACAACGACACATATGGAGCCGACGGAATAGCATTTGTATTACAGAGTGTAGGTACAAGCGCGTATGGAAGTACTGGTGGATATTTTGGATATAGGAATGGAAACATAAGTAATGCAGTCACAGTAACATTCCACACTAACGTAGGTGGCTCATCGTCTGATGATTACATGTACCACACTACACTGAAGAACAACTACTACAATCAATCAGAATATCCTCGTGTCTACGTTGGAAATATAGAAGACGGAAATTATCATGACCTGAGTATTTCTTGGGATGTTAATACTAAGACACTCAAAGTAATGTTTGACGGTATAGTGATTTCAACAATTCAGAAAGATATGGTCAGTGAGATATTTGGAGTCGGAGAGGTTTACTTTGGATATACTGCTGGTACAGGTAATTACTGGAATTACCAGTACGTGAAAGATATTAATGTCTCTGGTACACTAGAGGGTGATCAGAGTGGAAACGTTATCTACGAGTGGCAGTACAGTGCAGATTCTGCATCAACGTGGGTTGATATCACCGCAGCCGATTCTTTAGAATTTACTGGAATAAATAACGATACGTTATTCCTACCTGACGTCTCCAAGACTTTTGAAGGCTTCGCGTTCAGGGCTATGGTTAGAAACCCTGCATTTGCCTGCGATCCTGGCATCTTCACACAGCCTGCAATGATCTCAATTCTTCCTGACAACGATAAGGACGGAATAACAGACGATATAGACGTAGACGACGACAACGACGGAATTCTTGACACGAAAGAGGATACTGGAGACCTCGACGGGGATGGTATACCAAATCACTTTGATCTCGATTCCGACGGAGACGGTTGCTTTGACGTCATTGAAGCTGGATTTGATGATAATGACATGGTTATGGACAGTGTGCTTGGACTAATCCCATCACCTGACGGTATTCTAGGTAACAGCCCAGTTACAGTTGATGAGGAGGGTAGAGTTATAAGAAGCGACGACAACACTACATCACAGGGTTACTTCAAGCCTAAGGACGGAGACACCAACGGTGTTGACGACTACAGGGAGGTAGGCTCTGCTGCGGTCATACTTACTGAGCCTGTAACTGACAGGGTTGATGAGAACGACACCATAGTTCTTGGGACCACCGTAGAAGTTATTGGTAACGCAGTATACGAGTGGTACGAGAGTAGAGACTCTGGGAAAGTTTGGATTAAACTTCCTCCATTTGCTCCTTATAGTGGTGTTGACACAGATACACTATCGATATTAGGTGCTCCATTATCAATGAATGGCTACCAGTACAAGATGATTGTATCAACTCCAGCATTTGCCTGCGGTGAAAATGATACGACTTCAATAATTCCGATAATGGTCTCTAACGATAACGACGAAGATGGAATTCCTAATGATATTGATATTGATGACGACAACGATGGTATTGTTGATACTTTAGAGGTCATTGACGAGGAGAACGACGATGACTTCGACAACGACGGTATACCTAACCACTACGACCTCGACTCAGACGGAGACGGATGTTTTGATGTGTTAGAAGCCGGATTCTCTGATCCTGACGGTGACGGAATTCTTTGTACTAGCCCAGTAATTGTGAATAATCTAGGTCAGGTTATAGGATGTTCTGTCGGAGCCTGTAATGCTGACAATCCTGAAAATTATAATTTAGTTGGAGATGCTGAGATATATACTGATGATGCAGATAATAAAGTCTATAGACTTACTAGGGCTCTTACCACTCAGACTGGATCTGTGTGGTCAAAAGAGAAGATTGATCTGAGTAAAGACTTTAAGGTTGAAGCTAAGCTATACCTTGGCAGTAATCCAGGTGGTGCTGATGGTATCGCGTTCGTATTGCAACCACTTGCATCGGATCTAGGTTCAGAAGGTGGAGGACTAGGATACGCTGGTATAAGTCCATCTATAGCTGTTGAGTTTGATACTTGGAATAACGGAAATTCTGGCACCTTCTCAAATCACGCTGCAGTTATCTACAACGGATTGCCATATGGAACCCACTCAAACCTTCATATATTCAGCTCAACAATTGAAGATGGCAAATATCACGACTTCGTATTCAACTGGGTAGCAGAGTTAAAAACATTTACAGTAACCTGGGATGGAGTTCAAATTATAACATTGAATAAAGATATTGCGGCAGATATTTTCAGTGGATCAAATGATGTTTATTACGGATTTACTGCTGCTACTGGAGCCGCAACAAACCAACAGATAGTTTGGTTAGAGAGTGTATGTCAAGGTTCTTCTACTACCTTATCAACTACTGCCCATATAAATTGGGCTCCGGGTGAACCAAATAATTCTGGAAATGCTGCATATATCCTATCTTATGATGACAAGCCTGATTTTGATGGAAAATGGGATGATAATACTTCATCTTTATCAATTCCTCATCTTCTTGAGATAGAGGATGTTGTTAGCTCAATTGAAGGATATACATATTTAGGTCAGTACAATGGTCATTCATACTTCAAGTCTGATAATTCATCTTTATGGGATGAAGCTAAAACTTCAGCTGAAAATGCAGGAGGATATTTAGCAGTTTTAAGAACAATAGAGGAGAATGATACAATTCGGGGAATGATAAGTGATCACATGCATATTGGTTTATATCAAGATACTACCGATGACGAGTACTTAGAACCTGATGGAGGTTGGAAATGGGTAGATGGTTCATCACTAAATGATTTTAGTAATGGATATGTATTACCTCTTGACGCAGATAACTCCGGGGTTGTTGACTTTAAAGAAGTGGATGACTTCACAATAGAAATTGTAACGCACCCTCAAGATGTACAGGTGCCAGAGAAGACTACAGGTTATGTATTCGCTAAAGTTAATTCAACAGACAGCATCTCTTACCAGTGGCAGAAATCAAGCGACAGCTTGTCCTGGACTAACGTCTCTAACGACACGATTCTAATAGATAGAGGAGAGGGAGTATTTGATACGCTAATCTACAAGGGAGCAAATGCTGACACATTATTCATCATGAACCTAGATACATTAGTTGACTCGACATACTACAGGGTTCTAGTTGATATTCCTACTAGTCCTTGTGCTGACGAGACTCCGTCAAATGCAGCATTTATGACTGTAGTTACTGATATTGATCTTGATAACGACGGTATCCCTAACTCTGAGGAGGGCTACGGCGACTCTGACGGTGACGGTATACCTAACTACCTAGACCTCGACTCTGATAACGACGGTATCCCTGATGTTGTTGAGGGAGGTGACGGTGACTTAGATACTAACGGTGACGGTATGATTGACGAGAACGACGAAGGTTTCGAAGACCTAGACGAGGACGGAATGGCTGACGACTCTGAAGATACACCTCAGCCAGACACTGACGGTGACGGAATCCCAGATTTCCTTGACATCGACTCTGATAACGACGGAATATTCGATGTTGTCGAGGGTGGTGACGGAGACCTAGATACTAACGGTGACGGGGTTATTGACGAGAACGACGAGGGTCATAAAGACGAGGATAACGACGGAATGTCTGACGCATCTGAGGACACACCTCAGCCAGACTACGATGGTGACGGTACACCTGACTACCTAGATATCGACTCTGATAACGACGGTATATTCGATGTGGAAGAGGGTGGAGACGGCGACCTAGATACTAACAACGACGGTGTTATAGACTCCAACGACGAAGGATTCAGTGATATTGACGGCGACGGCATGGACGACGACGCAGAAAATACTGATGTCCCTGACTCTGATGGTGACGGAAACCCTGATTACCTAGACATCGACTCTGATAACGATGGTATATTCGATGTTGTAGAGGGTGGAGACGGTGACTTAGATACAAACGGTGACGGTGTTATAGATTCTAACGACACTGGGTACGAAGATTTAGATGGCGACGGCATGGACGACGACTCTGAGCTTACAAGTGTCCCTGACACGGATAATGACGGTAAGCCTGACTACCTAGATATCGACTCTGACAACGACGGCATATTCGATGTTGTAGAGGGTGGAGACGGTGACTTAGACACTAACAACGACGGAGTTATTGACTCTAACGACACTGGCTACTCTGACACTGACGGTGACGGTATGGATGACGACGCAGAACCTACTTCTGAGACCGACTCAGACGGCGACGGTACTCCTGACTTCTTAGATATTGACTCTGACAACGACGGTATATTCGACGTAATAGAAGGTGGAGACGGTGAATTAGACACAAACAACGACGGTGTAATCGACTCAAACGACGCTGGATTTGAAGATGTAGATGGCGACGGGATGGATGACGCATCAGAAATTACTTCAGAGCCTGATACCGATTCTGACGGTACACCTGACTACCTAGATATTGACTCTGACAACGACGGTATATTCGATGTGGAAGAAGGTGGAGATAGTGACTTAGATACTAACAACGACGGTGTTATTGACTCCAACGACGAAGGATTTACAGATATTGATGGCGACGGAATGGACGATGACGCTGAAAGTACAGATGTCCCTGATTCTGACGGCGACGGAAACCCTAACTACCTAGATATCGATTCTGATAACGACGGTATATTTGATGTGGTTGAAGGTGGAGACGGAGACAAAGACACAAACAGGGACGGAGTTATCGACTCTAACGATACCGGGTTCTCTGACAATGACGGCGACGGTATGGACGACGACTCAGAGACTACGCCTGTCACTGAGACAGATGGAGACACCTTACCTGACTACTTAGATATTGACTCTGACAACGACGGAATCCATGATGTGATTGAAGGTGGAGATGGTGACCTTGATACAAATAATGACGGTGTGATCGACTCTAAAGACACAGGATTCGAGGATGCTGACGGTAACGGAATGGATGACGATGCTGAGAAGACTCAGGAAACTAATTCAGATGCTGACTCTCTACCTGACTATATAGATATTGACTCTGATAATGACGGTATATTCGATGTAGAGGAGAGTGGAGACTCAGTCCTAGACAGTAATAACGATGGACAGATTAATTCTGATGATATAGGATACACTGACAACGACGGAGATGGCATGGACGACGACTCTGAGTTAACTAACCAGAGAGATTCTGACGGTGACACAGTCCCTGACTACATAGATATTGACTCAGATAACGACGGTATTCATGATGTTACTGAATCCGGTGACGGCAACTTAGATACCAACGGAGATGGAGCCATTGACTCAAACGATAGCGGATACTCTGACTCTGACAACGACGGTATGGACGACGACTCAGAGCTCACAAGTACAATTGATACTGATGGTGACGGACTACTTAACCACCTCGAGTTAGATTCTGATAACGACGGTATCTACGACGTAGAGGAGGGTGGAGATGCTGTGTTAGATACTAACAATGACGGTGTCATTGATTCTAATGATACAGGATTTGAGGATATTGACGGAGATGGTATGGATGATGAGGCAGAGCTTACTACTGTGACTAGGACGGATAACGACGCAAATCCAGACTTCCTAGATATTGACTCTGACAACGACGGTATACAAGACGTAATAGAAGGTGGAGATGGAGAACTAGACGTAAACGGAGACGGTATGATAAACAGCAGTGATTCTACTGACGTCTACCAGTTCACTGACCTTGACGGTGACGGAATGGCTGACGCCTCAGAAGACACGCCAGTAATTGATACTGACGGTGACGGCGCAAACGATTACCAAGACCTTGACGCAGATAATGACGGTATATTTGATGTAGTTGAGGGTGGTGACGGAACAGATATTGACGTTGATGATGATGGTACCTTAGATTTTGTTGACCTTGACACAAACAACGACGGTATGATTGACTCAGAAGACGAGGGGTATGCTGACACTGATGGTGACGGAATGTCCGACAGCTCCGAGACAACCGATCAACCTAACAGTGACGCCACAGAGGATCTTGACGACGGAATACCTAACTTCTTAGATCTCGATAGTGATGACGATGGTTGTAACGACGTTGTTGAGGCAGGATTTACTGATATTGATGGTGATGGTATACTTGGAGAGGGTGACCCTGATGTTGACGAGAATGGACAGGTGATAACCGACGATGAAGATGGTTATTTAGATCCAGTTGACGCCGACGGTAATGGAATACTAGACTGCTACGATGCTGTAATATTAGTTGTGACTATTGATTCTCAGCCTCAGTATGCAGGAGATATCTTCCAGGGAGAGAATGTTTCATACTCTGTGGGTGTAACAATAGACGGAAACCTACCTCCTGAGTACCAGTGGCAGATCGGAATTGTCTCGGATGACGAGCAAGATACTACATGGACTGACATTACAGAGAGTTCTCAGTTTGTTGGAGTAAATACAAGTACGCTTACAATCAATAACGTCAGCTACGAAGAGTTTGACAATACGCAGTACAGAGCTAAAGTTACAGCTAAAGGTTACACTTGTGCCTTCGTATTGACTGACCCTGTAAACCTTGACGTGAAGATTAGAGATCTACATATCCCACAAGGATTCTCTCCTGATGGAGACGGTATCAACGATAAGTGGAAAATCACAGGCATTGAGTATTACCCTAACAACACTGTACAGATATATAACAGATGGGAAATCAAGATATGGGAGGTTGATGGCTATCTGAACGACAGCCCAGAGAAGTTCTTTGAAGGAATTGCAAATACTGGAAGTAGTAACGGAATGGTATTACCTGAGACTGTTTACTTCTACGTAGTAGACCTTGGTGACACAGATATTGATGGAAACTCTATCAGTGAGGAGTCTAGGTATAGGAAAGGAATTGTTTATATTAGAAGACCAAATGAATAGTATATGATGAGTTTGAAGAGAATTTTAGTTATTTGTTTGATGCTTGCTAGCTCGTTTGATAGTAAGGCACAGCAGGATGCTATGTTCAGTCACTACATGTTCAACACACAGTCTATAAATCCAGGATACGTTGGTTCTAGAGAGGTATTAAGTATTCTCTCCGTAATCAGGTCTCAGTGGATAAATTTTGACGGTGCACCGAATACTCAGACTCTGTCTCTTAACTCACCTCTTTTCAATGACCAGCTTGGTTTTGGTTTTAGTATTCTCAACGATAAGATTGGACCAATTAAGTCAACGGCTTTCTCTGTTGATCTTGCCTACCACCTGCAGGTAACCCAAAGTGGTCACAAGTTATCTTTTGGTCTAAAGGGTGGAGGAAACGCTTTCAGATCTGATTTTTCCACATTAGACCTTGATCCAGGTGATCCTGACGGAATTGACCCTGCATTTAGCAGAGACATTAGGAGTAAGTTTTTACCAAATTTTGGTTTTGGTTTGTATTACAATACAGTGAAGTGGTACGTAGGATTATCTACTCCTAGGATACTAGAGAAAGAGTTTGACAACTCCCAGAGACATTATTTCGCGATTGCTGGAGCACTTTTTGATATAAACAGAGATGTAAAATTGAGACCAAGTATTTACATTAAAACTACTAAAAATGCACCGACAACTATGGACATAAGTGCTTACGCAGTATTTAGAGATTTCTTCTGGGTAGGTGGAATGGCGAGGACTGCACTTGGAAGGTTTATACCCGTAGGTAAAGTTGGTGGAGGTTTAGGTCTTATGGGTGGTATTAATATTAACGACAATATTGCAATTGGTTACTCATACGACTACTCAATCGGAAATACGACCTTTAAGTATAACGGAGGTAGCCACGAGATCATGCTTCGTTACGACTTTATGTTTAAGAAGAAAGATATTATCAAATCACCAAGATACTTTTAGATATGTTTAGATTATTATTAATTATTACTCTGTTAGTGTCTCATCTAGAGCTTTTTGCCCAGGAGGTAGAGGACAAGAGGAGTAGATTCCCTCTCTTCGAGTTAAGTAAAGGTGATGATAACACTAAGAATCTGAACTGGGGAAATTTTCACTTCAGCAACGAATCGTATCGAAAGGCTGCTGAGAGGTTCTCAAAGGTTGAAAACCCATCTGTTGAGATACAGAGAAAGACAGCAATGTCTTACATGGAAATAGATTCTGTTGAGAGGGCAATGACTATTCTTCAGCAGATAATTGATAATGATAGAGATGTTGAGGCCGAAGATTTTTTAAATTTATCACAGCTCCAGGATATGAGTGGAATGTATTCTGAGGCAAATAAAAACAGAAAGAAATATTCAAGACAGAAGGCTAGAGAGGTTAGGGTATCTCTTTTCGAGACAGACGAAGATTATTACCAAAACCTACTTAACACCATCAGTAAATATGACTTAAAAAACCTAGAGACGAATACAGAGTTGTCTGATTTTGGTGGTTATGCGATAAGGTCTGGAGAAGATGGTTCAGAGATAAATATGGTATTTGCTTCATCTGGTATCCAAAATACTGGAAAATTAAGTAGAAGTAAATACATACGACCAGAGAGACCTACATTTAACCTTTTTACATCTGATTTTGTCGAAGATAGCATCTACTCATCAAATGCGACGCTTATTGGTGGATCAGAGATGAATACTGCATTCCAGGATGGTCCAGCTGTAGTCAGTGAAGACGGTAATACTATATACTTTACAAGGTCAGGAACAAAATCAGGTAAGGATGACGCCTTACATTTAAATATCTACACAGCAAACCTCGACGGCAACTCGCTCTCAAGAGTAAGAAATTTACCATTTAATAACGACGAGTACTCTGTCATGCACCCAACCCTAACAAAAGATGGCTCGAGATTGTATTTTTCATCGAATATGCCTGACGGTCTAGGAGGGTTTGATTTATATTATGTCAATATCGATGAAGGAGGAAGGTATTCTGCTCCAGTAAATCTTGGACCTGGCGTAAATACTGAAGGAAATGAAGTTTTTCCATTTATATTCAGGGATGACGTATTATTTTTTGCGTCAAATGCTCATCCTGGTCTAGGAGGCCTAGATGTTTATATGACAGTTGACTTACTGACTGAAAACCAGCAGGTCTTAAACATGGGAACTCCATTTAACACCTCTTCTGATGACTTCTGTCTGTACCTAGACACACAGTTTAAGTTTGGATACATATCATCTAACAGGAAGGGTGGTAAAGGCGAAGATGATATTTATTCTTTCAAAATTGATATTCCGCCACCTTTTGGTGTTGATGACTACTACACTATGGCTAGGGGTGACACCTTGGTACTAGGTGACCTTGGAGTCCTAGTTAACGACGGAGAGGTTCTTGGAACTTCTTACGACGTGTTACAGGGACTAGTGTCAAGATCTACACTCCTAGATGATACGCCTACTAAAGGGAGCCTAGACTTTAAAGATAACGGCACGTTTTCTTACGTAAATACTGATCTTAACGCTGACTTAGACTCATTCACCTATATCGTATCTAACGGTGCGTTAGAAAGTGATCCTGTAAACGTCAGAATAAAGATTATTGATCCTACTGTGCCTCTTGCCCAGCAAGATATCATAACTTTTGCCCCTGGAGAGCCAGTAAGAATTGAACAGGACACACTCCTTGCTAACGATTCAGACCCAGGTGGTGACCCGCTTGAAGCAATTATAATTAGTGAGCCACAATTTGGTGAGATAAACTTCACAGAAGGTGGAGGATTTGAGTATATACCAGACGACGAGATTCCATTTACCTCTGACACTGTATTTTATGTTGCATCTGACGGATACCAGTCAGACACAAGCTTTGTAGTACTAAGTAAGCTTGCTGTAGGAGTGAATCTAGCTGATATAATAGAAATTAATCCAATTTACTTTGATTTCGACAAGGCGAATATCAGACCTGACGCAGCAGTTGAGCTTGACAAAATTGTGAAGGTTATGGCTGATTACCCTGGAATGGTTATAGAACTTGGATCCCATACTGACTGTAGGGGTTCTGACGAGTACAACTTATACCTGTCAGATAGGAGAGCAAAGTCATCGGCTGCTTACATCCAAGAGAGAATCGATAACTCAGAGAGGATATACGGTAAAGGTTTTGGTGAGACCACTCCTAATGTACCAAGTCCAAACGGGTGTGGAACGTTATCTGAGGATGAGCACCAACTCAATAGGAGGACAGAATTTATCATTGTAGAGCTGGCTGGGGCGAAAACCAGAGACTGATAAACAAATTATATAATTTATTAATGATGATTATCTGAGAGGATAAGAGAGAAATCGTTATTTTAGGCTTCTAAATAGTTGATATGAAGTCATCAATAGATATTCTTTTCCTTTGTTTATTTGTCCTTGTATCATCACATCTACATTCACAGTCGAGTGTTCACTATATCGGACCTGTTCACTCAAACCAGAAAAATACTTTATTTGCTAAGGAACAGTATATCTACGTCACCTCTCCCCACAAAGGAGGGAAGGTATATATTAAAATTAAAAAATATGGTTTAGACCCTAATAATCCAGATCTTCATCACGGAATTAGCGAAATATTCTCAATTGAGGAGGGAAGATCTTTTTCATACAAAGTAGGGGACGATGATGAGTCAGCACTAGTTATAACCACAAGTGATCTTGGAAAAAATTTAAGTTCAAAAGGTATGATAGTGGAAGGTTTTCAGGACCAAGGCCTAACACTCCCAGCACCAATCTTTGTAGAGACAAGATTTCAAGCCGGAAATTACGATGCCGATCCCCAGACACAGTACACGAGTTGGAATACTATTAACGGCTTTGTGGAGCCAAATGACTGCTGTTCTAGTACACCAAACGAGGAAAATTACGCTCATATATGGTTTAATGGACTTTGGAATGATTTACCTAACGATCGTGATCTGCAGTTTATAGTTGAGTTTGACTATAATGTTAATAATATAGGTAATGGATTTAACTATCTCGGACAATTTGATGGTCACAGCTACTTTATATCAACAACGTACCACACGTGGCTTGAGTCCAGGGAGATATCACTAAACCTTGGGGGATACCTTGTCAGTATCAATACTCAGGAGGAGCAGAATAAGATAATGAACTGGTTTGATGACTTGCAGGTTGATGATGAGGAATGGGGTCCGTGGATTGGTTTATTTCAAGATCCTTCAGATCCTCTATATTTTGAGCCCGTTGGTGGATGGAGGTGGGATGATGGCTCATCGCTCAACTATTACGAGAGACAGCAAGCTAACTCATCTTTCCTCAAAGGTGAGTCTGCTCCAGGTAAATTATTCAGGCTTGGTCACGGTATAAATAATATAAAAACAAACCACAGGAGGGTTTTTGTTACTTTTTTTGCTGTTGATGAAGGCGTAACTAATGTAACATTAAGTGACTTGGGTGAGGGTTGGGAGCATATTGTAGGTGATGTCTCAGATTATGAGATTGATGGATCTGGAAACTATAAATTTTCATTCTCTCAGCATAATACTCACGCATTTGCTCTAGATAATGTCCAGTCATCTCCTGACGCAAATTTAGATGCTCTCGTAGGTGCTCTTGTAACATCTGACAAGAATATAGTTGTAAACGTTGGATTCTGGGGTGGAAGTAACTCATGGCAGGGAGCAGGTAGGGATATTGGCTTTGATCAGATAAAACCTTTTGATAACGTGTCAAATGAGTATGTCTTCTTGAGAGCTGCTGGTGATATTACCGTGAATGGACAAAGAGAAAATACCAATGAGTATGCTGTTATAGTGGCTCACCAAGATAACACTAAGATATGGTTACATACAAGTTTAGAGGATACTGCAGGCACTGCTCCTAGCTATGTCTTGAATGCCGGAGAGTACCAGAAACTTTACTTTGGAGAATTTGGAAACTCTTCATTTTACAGCAATAACCAGATATACATGGTATCCAACAATAGGGTCTACGGATACCAGAATATGGCTGGTCAAGACGGAGCACCAACAAAGCAGGCGATGATGTTAGTTAATGGTGTCAACCCAATTGCTTCCTCAAAAATTGACGGAATATATAACATTGAAGATATAGCTGGAACAAAGTTTGAGATGCAGCTCAAGATATTGACATCAACTGGTGCAGATCTATCCTTAAATGGTCTTAAATCTACAAATTTTAATCCTCAGAAGGAGGTTATTTATGGAAAGGAGGAGTTGTCTTGGTATCTTTTTGATAACAACGATCTAGAGAACATATTACCCCTCGGTCCAGATAAAAGGCTAACAATTGAGTCGGATGGACCCCTTTACGGACAATATTATGGGTATAACGCCGTCCAGGGACTTGCCGGTTATTTCTTTTCCTACTCTGACTTTGATAAAGATGGCATAACTGATGCGGATGACTGGGATGATGATAATGACGGAATCCTTGATGTGTGGGAGATGGATGAAGATCTCGACGGGGATGGTCTAATAAATAGATATGACCTTGATTCCGATAATGATGGATGTTTGGACTCGTATGAGGCTGGTTATACAGATCAAGACGGAAACGGTATCTTGGGTACTGGTGAGACCTATGCGGTAGTAGTAGATTCAAAAGGAAGAGTAATAAAAAATGAAGACCAGAGCCCTGTTGTTGATGGTTACACCCTCCCTGACGACTTAAATGGAAATGGTGTCTATGATTTTAGGGAGAAAGGAATACAGGCTGAAATAATTAAACACCCAGAAGATATTATAATAGAACCATGTCAGAGTCTTGAGGATATATTTTTTGAAGTGGAGGCGACTGGAAATGCACTCTCATACAAGTGGAGGGTAAGCAGAGATAATGGCACCACGTGGGAAAAGTTAAGCATGTTTGCTGAAGTTAACAGCTTCTCGGATAAGAGACTAGAGATATACGACGCCGACAGTTCAGCTGTTGACTATATGTTTAGGGCAGAGGTCTCTACGCCAGGTTTTAAGTGTGGAACTATACTATATTCAGAGCCTGCTAGGATCATTAAGCTTCCAGATAATGATAACGACTGCGTTACAGATGATATTGATTTGGATGACGACAACGATGGAATCTTAGATACTAATGAAGATTCAACCGATATAGATGGAGATGGTATTATTAATAGTTTTGACTTAGATAGTGACGGAGACGGATGTTTTGATGTAATTGAGGGAGGTTATTACGATGGTGACGGAGATGGAATAGCAGGCGACGACCCAGTTCTGGTAGACTCTCTAGGTAGGGTGGTAGCCGACTCAACTAATGTTGACGGAACTTTTATTTACATTGGATACGGCACTGAAAATGATCTTGACAACAACGGTGTTCCAGATTACAGAGAGTTGAGTTCAAGTCCTGTAGTAACTTTAGATCCTGTATCTGTAGAAGTTCCAGTTGATTTACCAACTTCATTTGAGGTTTTCACTGACTTTGAGGGAGAGGTTATTTATCAATGGCAAATGAATCTTGGTGAGGGATGGATCAACTTATCAGAAAACTCAACCTATTCCGGTGTGAATTCTAACAAACTAGTTATTGACTCAGTCTTGCAAATTATGGATGGTACCTTATTTAGGGTATTACTGACTTCTGCGGTTTATTGTACAGAAGACGCATTCTCTAACGCTGCACAACTTAAAGTGATGCCAGATAATGACAGAGATCGAATTCCAGACGTCATTGACCTTGATGATGACAACGACGGGATTTTAGATGTAGATGAAACCACAGGAGATACAGATGCTGATGGGATAATAAACAGTTTTGACTTGGATTCTGATGGTGACGGTTGTCTTGATGTTATTGAGGCAGGGTATGATGATGGTGACGGGGACGGGTTACTTGGTTTGTCAGATGTAGAAGTTGACTCGCTCGGTATAGTTATTTCCTCATCTTCTGGTTATTCTGATCCACTTGACAGGGATGGAAATGGTGTTAGAGATTATCTAGAGAAAGGTTCTGAGATAATTATATTATCTAATCCATTTAGTGTATCTATAATTGAGACTAGAAATGCAAGATATGAAATAAATGTTCAGGCCTCTGGAACCTTAGTGTATCAGTGGCAATACTCTGAGGACAATGGTAAAAATTGGATTGATACAGAGGACGATGAAGTGTATTCAGGAAGTAATACGTCAACACTAATCCTTACTAACGCCCCACTTGAATTTAACGATTACCAGTTCAAAGTTAAAGTTTCCACACCATCATACGTATGTGACGAAGATGTTTTCTCTAGCGTAGCACTTACTGTACTTCCTGATAATGACAAAGATGGTATTGCTGACGAAGATGATTTAGATGATGACAACGACGGTATTTTGGATATTTATGAGGTAGAGGGCCTCGATTCAGATGGTGATGGTGTTGTAAATACTTTTGACCTTGACTCTGATGGTGACGGTTGTTATGATGTTAATGAGGGTTCATGCTCAGATTCTGACGGAGATGGATTAGTTGGATCTAATCCATTTAATGTTGATGGACTGGGCAGGTATGTTGAGAAATATATAGCTCATTATGATTTTTCAGGTAGTGCAGATGATAGATCTGGAAATGATTTTCATGGATTGGTAAATGGAGCTAGCCTTGTAAAAGATAGATTTGGAATACCCAACTCAGCATATTACTTTGATGGGGTAGACGACAATATAGTTGTTCCTCACGACAGCCTGCTTAATATCGGTATTTACGAAGATTTTATAATATCCATGTGGATTAAACCTTCGGAGAATTTCATGCTTGGCAACAGTAAATCGATACTAAAGAAAATATCACCTGATAGTTCCTGGAATTATCAGTATAAGGTAGAAGGTGACACATCTACATTTAATTTTAGTGTTAACCCATCTGATATAACCTATAATGAATCATTATTCTCTTTAAATTCCGGTCAGTGGTACTACCTGACAATAATGAAGGAGCAGGACAGGGTTGTTCACTTTGTAGATGGGGATACCATATTTTCTTATATTGATTCAACTAGAGTAGGTATAAATAATGGGGATATGGTGATTGGAGGGTCATCAAACGGAGTAGATTGGTTTAAGGGAGTTATTGATGATATAATTATTGCCAAGGGTTGTGATGAGTTGATTTGTAGATTCGGTGAGCCGCATGACAGTGATAACTCCGGATTTTATGATTTCCTAGAGGCAGGGGGACCAGTTTCTTACGACTCTATTTCTGATTCAAAGACAATTACAGAGTTAACTTCAGCTGAATTTAAAGTTTATTCTACCGGTAAGAGTAAAGTGTTTTTTGAGTGGCAATCTTCAAATGATGGGGGATTAAGCTGGCAAAAAATATCAGAATCTTTAGTTTATTCCGGGTCAGATACTGATAAATTGACTATAAATAAAGCTCCTTTAACCTTGAATGAGGTACAGTATAGGGTTATTCTTACTACACCTTCATTTAAATGTGGTGAGGTTAAAACCAGCGAAATTTTTATTCTAACCGTTCTTCCCGACAACGATGTTGATGGTATCCCTGACTCCAATGATTTAGACGATGACAACGACGGTATCTTAGATTCTGATGAGGGCCAAGGTGATACAGATAACGACGGTATACCAAATCAGTTTGATTTAGATTCTGACGGTGACGGTTGCTTCGATGTAATAGAGGCAAGTTTTAGTGATACTGACAACGACGGTATCTTGGGTGCTGAACCTGTAGTGGTAAATGAGGACGGTCTTGTGATATCAGCAGATGGAGGCTACACTGACCCTGTTGATAGAGACGGAAACCTAGTCCCTGATTACCTAGATTTTGGATCTTTTGCCCGCATTATTGTTGAGCCATCAGATATTCACATTCTTGAGAGGTCCGATACCTCAGTTACAGTTATCGCAGACGTGAACGAGGGTACAACAAAACTTTATTACCTGTGGCAAGTCAGTGAAAATGGTGGTATTACATGGGAAGGTCTTTCAAATGACTCAGAGAAATTTTCGATTATTAATGCAGATCCTAGCTTTAACGATAGGATATATAGGGTAATTGTTTCAACACCTTCCTTTATCTGTGGAGATGACGTAGTATCAGATCCATTTAAAATTCTCGTGTTAGGTGATTTCGATTTTGATTTGGTAGGTGATTTTGATGATGTAGACGATGATAATGATGGAATTTATGACTTGGTTGAATGTTTTAATAACTCAACTCTTCAGATCACTGGTGATTATGACTCGTCAGTATCTGCTTCCTATCCACTTGTTCTTGAATATAAAGGCGTAGAAGGTTATGGGTCAGGAAATAATGTTTTTGGTGATGAAGTAAACATTAAGCTAAATCCTGCCGCTGGAGATATTTATGAGGGCTGTTACTTCGAGTCTGACATTACATTTGATGATGGGTTAAAAATTAGTGTAGACGGAAAGACTATACTTAGTTTTAATCAGTACCACTGGGATGTTGGCAGAGGTAAGGCAAACCCTGCGACAACAAGAGAATTTAGAGCAGGAGGTGTATTTAGTGGGTGGGTTCCATGGGACGAAAAAACTAAAATACTATTAGTCATAAGAGATGGAAGTATAAAATTATTGTCAGAGACGGTTGACGGAAAAATGGTTGATGTAATTCCTTACATGGATAATACCGTAGAAGGTTGGGTATTGGATAAAAACTTTGATTTTTCTTGTCTAGAAGGGGTTTCTTTGTCTATAGAAAACACAAACCATGACGGCCCGTCACAAATTAAATCAAGGAATACTGTATATGCCTATGTATGTAATGATACAGATTCAGATTTATCTCTAAATAATAGAGATTTAGATAGCGACGAAGATGAATGCTATGACGTCATTGAAGCAGGGTTTACAGACTCGGATGAGAACGGGTTTTTAGGTATTGACCCAATTTCTGTTGATTCAACTGGAAAAGTAATCTCCGGTGGTGGTTATGAAGTTCCTCTTGATAACGACAGAAATGGGATTATGGATTACCTTGAAGCTGGATTTAGTGTAAATGTCACGTCTACACCTGAAAGTTCATACCTAATCCAGGAAGGTGACACCTTCAGTATCTCCTACGAAGTCGATTTTGAGGAAAGGTTTGTCTACCAGTGGCAAGTTCAAGAGTTTGGCAGCCTCTTCTGGGAAAACATTCTTGATACAGTCACAGATAGAGTAACCTACAGTGGAACAAACACAAATACATTAAAAGTTAAAGGGGTAAGGTTTGATGACATGCAGGTTGACAATGTTTTACTTAAATTTAGACTTGTGATATCAACTCCATCCTACATATGTCAGGATGATATATTTACCTCACCAATAGATTTTGAGATCTATCACAGGGATCTACACATCCCAAATGCATTCTCTCCAAATAATGATGGAATCAATGATTTATGGGTAATTAGAGGTATAGAGGGCTATCCTAATAACAAGTTGAGGGTGTATAACAGGTGGAATAATAGGGTTTTTGAGCGTAGAGGCTATAGAAATAACTGGGACGGAAACAATCAGATGCAAATCTATTTTGGGGACGGAGAACTTCCTGAAGCTACTTATTTCTATATTTTAGACCTTGGAGACGGCTCAAAACCTCTTACAGGGTTTGTTTATATTAAGAGAGAATAAAATTTTAATAACCTAATTACGTTATTTAAGCGTTAATTTATTTATATGCCCCATCTAAATCTTTATATTTGTGCTTAGTCGATATAAGATGAAAAGATTTTTTACGTTTTTTCTATTTCTTTTTTCTCTCCATTTTACTGGCTATTCTAGTGGCTGTGGTACAGCAAATCAGGCGCTTAATGCTGATGGAACATTTGAGTCTTTAGCTGGTGTTGCCTCAGGTTTTTCTTTAAATTCAAATGTTACAGGAGGTGGGTGGACTAACGGTTCTGGTACAGCCGATTCTTGGATAACTCCTCTTCCTAATGTTACAGGTGGAGGTTATGCTGCTGGAATTACTGCATCTCCTGACGGTGGTATCTTTGCTGGAATTTGGTCAAATGGTGCTACATTTAAAGAATCTTTTTTCTCTACTGTCACAGGCCTGACAATTGGTAAAAAATATACACTTAAATTCTACCTTGCAAACGCAGGAATGAATAGTGTTGTTGTAGGTGACTCAGCACAGATATCAGTAACTTTTGGTAGTGAGACTAAGCTAACGGAGAAGTTAGTGTTCTCTGGTATTGGTAGTCAGACCTGGAAAGAGATAACCATAGAATTCTTTCCAACCTCAACTACTCAACAACTTCTTTTTCAATCAATTAATGTTCCTGGAAAAACCAGTTACATGGGAATTGATGGTATCAGAATGACCTATGAGACAGATTCAAATAATCATGCTCCTGTTGCATCGGATGATGGAAACATTCTGAATGAAGGTGGGATAACTGCTGGGAATGTTCTAATAAACGACACAGATATTGACGGAGATCTTTTGCAGGTATTTAGTATAATAAAGCTTCCTGACAACGGATCCATAACCACAGAAACTAACGGTGACTACGTCTACCAGCACAATGGAAGTGAGACCTTCTCTGATCTTTTTACATATATAGTAACAGATGGAGAGTGTTACGATACCGCAGATGTTGTACTGAGTATAAACCCTGTCAATGACCCTCCGGTTGTTGTTAAAGATACTTTCTACGTCAATGAAGGAGATACATTAACGGTCTTAAATTCAGATATAGATTTAATAATTAATAACGATATCGACCCTGATAATTTAACAAATGAGCTTAGTGCTCAGCTGATGATACCACCATCATACCACTCAGGAATATTTGGGATTGGTAGTAAGGGTGCGTTCCAGTACATTCATAACTGTAACGATGCCGATGTTGACGTATTCCAGTACCTTGTTAGTGATGGAACTGCTACATCCTCCTTCCAGGATAGTGTGATCATATTTATACTGAATGAAGCTCCCTTTGGTGAACCTGACTCCTACAGCGTACAGAATGGTCAGACGTTAACAGTCGATGAGCTCAGTGGTGCTCTATCAAATGATCTTGATTCTAATTCTTGTGATGTGCTTAGAGTAAAATTAGTTCAGCCACCAAGTTATCATCTAGGTAGTTTTACTCTCGATTCTACTGGTGCATTCTCATACATCCACGATGGAACGCTTACACCGACGCAAGATTATTTTGTTTATCAACTCTCAGATGGCGAAGATTCTGCAATCGAGACGGACACTGTTTACATAACAATTAATAACAATGGTCCTAATACACAGAGCTACTCATTCGCCGTTGATGAGGGTAAGGAGCTTGTTGTTGATTCTACGCAAGGAATTCTTAGTGCATCATCTGGAAATCTTGGCTTACCAATAACTGCTGAGATTCATCAACTTCCCTTCAGAGGTACACTTCTGCCGTCTAATGATATAAATCCAAATGGGTCATTTGTTTATAAACACGACTGCTCCGATACACCTAACGAAGATTATTTCTTATTTAAGGTTAAGGATTCAATAACTGAAACTATAGATACTGTTTTTATAACGATTAATAATGTATGTCCAACGGGTCAAAATGACTTCTATAAAATCTCAGAAGGACAAACAATTGATATCAGTTCTATGCTGGGTGTATTGTTTAATGATACCGACGATAACTCGTGCGATCCTCTTACAGCAAGTATCGTCACACCTCCACTGTATCATGTAGGTGGATTCACTTTAAATTCTGATGGATCATTTATATACACTCACGATGATAGCGAGAATTTTACAGATCAGTTCTCTTACAGGTTGTCTGATGGTGAATGTAGCGGTGCTGTTTACACTGTTATATTGTCGGTTGACTCTGTGGATGATAAACCTCCGTTAGCAGTTGATGATAGTTATATCCCCTGTATCAAAGAAGGGGAAACCCTAGACATTACAACTTATGGTGATGGAGTTTTAGGTAATGATACAGACCCTGACGTAAAAGACGACACTCTTCAGGCATTTCTTGTTGAAGATGTATCACACGGAAGCCTTACATTTAACGATGATGGAACTTTCTCTTACACACATAACGGAAATGAGGAGACAGTTGATTATTTTAGATATGTTGCGTTTGACGGTGATTTTTACAGCCTAGATACTGCTCTCGTAACTCTATGTATAGATCAAGTAAACGACTGTCCTGTTGCTGTAGATGATATATTCTCTATTAATGAGGGTTTTGTGCTTGATTCGACTGTTGCGAAAAATGATACCGACGCAGATATAAATACTGACGATAATAACTATGCTGTGATAACTCCTCCTGCTATTGGTACTTTAGAGCTTAGATCAGATGGTTCATTTACATACACTCCTCCTAACCAAATAGCTGCTCCAGGACCTGAGATGGTCACATTTGAGTATGAAATTACAGATCCAGATCCTTCTACTTCGTGTTCAACTACTGCAACAGTAACTATTAGAGTGAACTCAATCAATGACTGTCCTGTAGCGGTTGACGATACGATATTTGTTGATGCTCTTACCAATGATCTTATAATTAAGGATCTAATTGCCAATGATTACGATAAAGATAATCCTCTTGACTCTTCAAGTATTTTTATTCTTGACCCACCACTTTATGGAGACTTAACTGTAAATAATGATGGGACGATAACATATGACTATATAGGATCACCAAGTAAGAGAGATAGCATAACCTACGCTGTCCAAGACTCTGTAGGATGTATTTCTAATTACGCTAAAGTTATGATTAATATAGAAAATATTCAGTTTCCTGAGTACGAGTTGTCATCGTACTTTACACCTAACTCGGATAGGTTTAATGACTTTTTTACGATAAAGTGTAAGAATATAACTATTGAAAACGTTAAATTTGAGGTTAAGATAGTAGATAGGTACCAAAGGATCGTTTACGAATCGATATCAAATTCAGATATTATTTGGGATGGTTCTGATCAATCTACTTCTGGAGAAGCTGGAAAAGGCATATATTTTTACGAGATTACACCCGTTGAATATGATGATGTCAGGGCGAGAACTATTGTTGGAGTATTATTTTTAGATAGATAATGAGAAATATTTTATTACTACTTATTGGATTAGCTTATTCTAACTTTGCACTGTCCCAAGAATATATTGAAGTATTACGTGCTGCTGACAACAATATATTAGTAAATCCTGCACTCGCTGGTATTGATGGAAGAAACTCTCTTACTATTCTTGATACTAGGTCAATAAGAGGCTCTAGATTTAATTCCTCTCTTAGCTATGCATCTGCAAGCTTCAGGATGACTGATAACTTAATCTATTGTCCAGCTCCAGGATATTTTTCAAACAATAGCGGAAGAAGAAGCTCACAGAGAATTACAAATAATCATTTCCAGACTAGTATTGACCTTCTAAACTATTCTAACGACATATTTAGAAGATTATCAGCAGGACTCACATTAGGCTACAGACAGCAGCTCAATAGAGAGATGAATGTTATGTTTGCGATGAAGGCTTCATTTTCTCAAGATAAGTTTGATTTATTGGCATGGGATACATCTGACCCTCTTTACCAGAATTGGTCTTCCAATGGGTTTAAGCAATCAATATTTGGTCTAACCCCTGGAGTAACCCTCTACACGAGAAATTTTCTTATTGGATTATCAACAAAGATAGGTCTAGTAAGTGAGGAGAAGTTCAGTTACCAAGAAGGAAAGTTTGATCCCTTTGGAAATGCAACTATTGCAACAGTATCTTATGATATACCTGTAGGAGGTAGCGTACTTTCGGTAAGTGGTAATTACGTTATAATCGACAGTGAACCAAATTTTTATTCCTTTGGAGCAAAGATTCCACTATCTGAAAACATTTCAATTATGGGTGGTTCTAGAGATTTAGTTGAAGTATTTGGTGGAATTAGTCTTAATTTTTATCAAAGAACTTCATTAGAAATTTATATCAATAACTTTATCGGTGATAACGTAAGAAATAACGTACCGATATACTCAATAAGACTAAAAGCCTTCGATATTTTTTAGGTAAAGAATGCATTTATTGTAATCAATTCTTATATTTAGTTCCTTAATGGAAAACAAGAAAAATACGTATACTGAAGATAGTATTCGGTCTCTGGATTGGAAGGAGCATATACGTACTAGGCCTGGAATGTACATTGGAAAGTTGGGTGATGGTTCTGCTAAAGATGATGGTATATACGTTCTCATAAAAGAGGTTATTGATAATTCGATTGATGAACACCTCATGGGACATGGAAGGCAAATAAAAATTAAAGTAAAAGATCACAAGGTAGAGGTAAGGGATTATGGTAGAGGTATTCCTCTTGGTAAAGTAATTGATTGTGTTTCTAAAATTAATACCGGAGGAAAGTATGATTCTGAAGCCTTTCAGAAATCAGTTGGCCTTAACGGAGTAGGACTGAAGGCGGTAAATGCCCTTTCTACTAAATTTCAAATTGAGTCTTATAGAGAGGGCGAAATTAAACAAGCCGAGTTCGTGAAAGGAGAGAACACCTCCGATAGTCCAGTGTCTTCAACTGAACAAAAAAATGGTACCTTAATAAGGTTTGAGCCTGATAACTCAATATTTAAAAATTATAATTATATACCTGAATACTTAGAGGACCAGATATGGAATTATGCTTATCTTAACTCCGGTCTTACCCTCAATTACAACGGAAAAAAGTATCATTCAGAAAACGGTCTATTAGACTTATTAGAGAATAAAACAGATCAGGAATCTATTAGATATCCAATTATACATTTTAAAGGTAAAGAAATAGAGTGTGCCATGACACATACTAACAATTATGGAGAAGAATACTACTCATTTGTAAATGGGCAGTACACTACTCAGGGTGGAACACATCTTGCAGCATTTAGAGAAGCTGTTGTGAAGACGATTAGGGAGTTTTTTAAGAAGGATTACGATGCTACTGATATTAGAGCAAGTATTTCAGGTGCTGTAGCTATAAGGGTTCAGGAGCCTGTTTTTGAATCGCAAACAAAGACAAAACTTGGTTCACTTAACGTCAGTCCAAAAGGTCAGACTGTCAGAGCTTTTGTAAATGAATTTGTGAAGAAAGAATTAGATAATTTTCTACATAAAAATAGTGAGACAGCTCAGGCAATTCAGAAGAGGATTATTCAGTCCGAAAGGGAAAGAAAGGAAATTGCTGGCATAAAGAAGTTAGCTAACGAAAGAGCTAAGAAGGCTAAACTTCACAACAAAAAACTAAGGGATTGTAGGATCCACTATAATGATAAAAGGGGAGATGAAGAGCTAAAAAATAATTCAATGATATTTATAACTGAAGGAGATTCTGCAAGTGGCTCAATAACAAAATCAAGAGATGTTCAAACTCAGGCTGTATTTAGCCTTAGAGGTAAACCATTTAATTGTTTTGGACATACTAAAAAAATAGTATACGAAAACGAAGAATTTAATTTATTACAGCATGCGCTAAATATTGAGGACGGACTTGAAGGTCTTCGATATAAAAAAATCGTAATTGCAACAGATGCGGATGTTGACGGCATGCATATTAGATTACTGTTACTAACCTATTTTCTGCAGTTTTTTCCTGATTTAGTTAAGATGGGTCATGTCTATATTCTTGAGACACCTTTGTTTAGGGTAAGAAATAAAAAGAAGACCTTATACTGTTATGATGATAAGGAAAGAAATGCCGCTGTTGAAGAGGTTGGAAAAAACCCCGAGATAACTAGATTTAAGGGATTAGGAGAGATTTCACCATCAGAATTTAAAAATTTTATAGGAGATCAAATTAGGCTTGAACCCATTATTTTAAATAAAAAATCAAAGATTCAAGATTTACTTACCTTCTACATGGGTAAAAATACACCTGACAGACAAGAATTTATAATTGATAAGTTAAGAGTAGAAAAGGACTTAATTGAGACATAGAAATGAGTGAATTAGATAAGAATTTGGAGGAAATTCAACCAAAATCTGATAATCCAGTATCTGACCTTTATGAGGATTGGTTTCTTGACTATGCATCATACGTGATTTTAGAAAGGGCAATTCCATCTATTGATGATGGTCTAAAACCAGTACAGAGAAGGATATTACATTCCATGAATATGATTGAGGATGGGAGATACAATAAGTGTGCTAATATAATTGGAAGTAGTATGCAATACCACCCTCACGGTGATGCATCAATTGAAGATGCTCTGGTTAATATGGGTCAGAAGGACCTTCTTATTGACACTCAAGGAAACTGGGGAGATGTCAGAACCGGAGACAAGGCAGCAGCATCAAGGTATATAGAGGCTAGATTATCAAAATTTGCTATTGAAACAGTTTTTAACGATAAAACAACTGAGTGGAAGCTATCTTATGACGGGAGAAAGAGAGAACCAGTTAATCTCCCAGTAAAATTTCCAATGTTATTAACCTCTGGAGCTGAGGGTATTGCTGTTGGTTTATCTACTAAAATAATGCCTCACAACTTTAATGAACTTATTAAATCATCAATATCATATCTGAAGGGAAAGTCTTTTAAGTTGTATCCAGATTTTCTAACTGGAGGAATGGTAGATATTTCAGATTATAATGATGGTAAAAGAGGTGGTAAGATAAGGGTCCGATCAAGAATACTAGAATTAGATAAAACAACCCTTGTGATAAAAGATATTCCCTATAATACAACAACTACAAGTATTATAGAATCAATCCTTAAAGCAAACGATAAGGGAAAAATTAAGATAAAAAAGGTTGTTGATAATACAGCTGAAGATGTTGAGATATTAGTTCATTTGAATAAGAATCAGTCCCCAAGCATAACAATTGATGCACTTTATGCTTTTACTGACTGTGAAGTTTCTATTTCACCAAATGCTTGTGTCATTGTTGACGAAAAACCTCAGTTTTTAGGCGTTAAAGATATCTTAAAATATTCAGCAGAATCAACTAAAAATCTACTTAAAAAAGAACTTGAAATTAAAAGAGATGAATTAAAAGAAAAGATACTTTTTTCAACACTTGAAAAAATATTTATAGATAAGAAAATTTATCAAAAAATAGAGACATGCGAGACGTGGGAAGAAGTTCTTGATACAATTGATAAAGCCTTAAATCCATATAAAAAAGATTTTTACAGAGAAGTAAATAGAGACGATATCATTAGGCTTACTGAAATTAAGATAAAAAGAATTTCTAAGTTTGATAAAAACAGATTAGATGATACTATTCTTAAATTTGAGAACGATTTATCTAAAACTTTAAAAAATTTAAAAAATTTAACTGATTATACTATTGACTACTATTATAATATCCTTAATAATTTTGGAAATGGAAGAGAAAGAAAGACTGAGATAGTAAAGTTTGAGAATATAAAGGTTAAATCTGTTGCAGCTAATAATGTAAAATTATACGTAAATCGAAAAGAAGGATTTATTGGATATGGTATTAAGAAAGATGAATTCGTTTGCAATTGTTCAGATATTGACGATATCATATCATTTTGTGCTGATGGATCATATAAAATTGTAAAGATTCAGGATAAAGTTTTTGTTGGTAAAAACGTCATTCTTACTCAGATTTGGAAGAAAAGTGATAAAAGAATGGTTTTTAATTGTGCTTATCTAGACGGTAAATCAGGATACAGTTATGTAAAGAGGTTCCAAGTAACATCTGCCACAAAAGAAAGAGTTTATAACGTATCTAAATCTGAAAAAGGTTCGAAACTTCTATATATAGAATCAAGACCTAATGGCGAATCTGAAGTTGTAACAGCCCATATTCATGCTTCCCAAAAAGCTAGAAAAAAAGTATTTGATTATGATTTTGGAGATATTGAGATTAAAGGTAAAGCATCTAGAGGAAATATTCTTTCTAAATATAGGTTGAGAGCAGTAAAACATAAACATTTAGGATTGTCAACTCTCTCAGGAATTAAAATTTATTATGATAATTCCATTGGTAGATTAAATAGTGACGGAAGAGGGGAGTTTGTTGGAAAGTTTAATGGAGATGATATGATTGTCGTATTTTTTAAGGATGGAAACTATGAACTTACCTCATTTGAAATAACAAATAGATATGATTGGAACAATATCTTGTCATTAAATAAATTTGAGAGTGATGGTATTGTATCGTCAATTTATTTAGATGGTAAGAGTAAAAACTATTACGTGAAAAGATTTAAGATTGAAACTATCACAATGAATAAAAAGTTTTGTTTTATTTCTCAAGAAAAGGGATCAAAACTTGAGTTTGTCACATATAATTTAGGAGAAATTGTAACATATAAATATTTTTCTAATAAAAAATTGAAACCATTAGACTTGGATTTAGATAGTTTCATTGATGTTAAAGGATGGAAATCAATTGGTAATAAAATATTAACAGAAAAGATACGATCAGGTTCTTTTAAATTCAAAGAAAGACTGGAAGCTAAAAAATCAGAAGATGAAAATGTTAATGAAAGTGATAATAAAGAAAATAAAAATGAAGAAAATTTTGAGGTAGGAGAATCAATAGAGTTGGATCTAGATTCTGATCAACTAAATTTATTTAATGAAAAAGATTAAAATAGCTGTTGATATAGGAAATTCAAATGTTGTGATAGGATTATACACTAATGGGAAATGGGAGAAAATATATAGATTAAGTACCAAAAAAAATTTCACATACTGGTCATTTCAAAAAAAACTTAAGAAAATAATTTCTTTGAATGATTTCAATCCCTCAAATGTTAATGCTGTAATAATTAGTAGTGTAGTTCCAACACTGACTGATATTGTTAAAATTTCATGTAATGACATGTTATGTGAAAATATTCACATAGTTAGAGCTTCTTCAGTCAAAAAGGTAAAGGTATCAATTGATAATATAAATGAGATTGGTACTGATTTATTATCAAATGCTGTAGAAGGTTCAAGTTTGTATGATAGCAATGTGATAATTGTAGATTTTGGAACTGCACTAACATTTACTGTAGTTTCAAAAAATAATGAGGTTTTAGGTGTAAATATTGTCCCAGGACTGAAGACAGCAATTAACTCACTTTATAAAAACACAGCAAATCTACCAGTTATTGATTTGGAAATACCAGATAAAGTAATAGGTAAAAATACAATTCATTCTATCCAAAGTGGAATAATGTATGGATATATTGGGTTAGTTAAAGAAATGATATTAAAAATTAAAAGTGAGCTAATTGGTGATACAAAAGTTATAGCAACTGGTGGACTATCAAAATTTGCAAAGCCATTAAAATCTGAATTTAACGACATAATTCCATCCTTAACTTTAGATGGAATGCTTAAAATATTAGATGACTATGAAAAAGAATGAATTAAGAGCTAAAAACATTAAACAAAAACATAATCTTACAGTATATATATATAGATTAGCACAAAAAAATAATATTAGATGAAAAGAAGCGTAATTACTTGTGATATGGAAGGTAGAGTACTTACCATGAATAGAGGAGCTGAAGAGATTTTTGGTTATAAAAAAGATGAAATTATTGGAAAAAAAAGAGTTTCTATTTTTTCACCAGGCGAGATTGTTATCCAGAATGTAGCAACTTGGTTATCTACAGCAGATAAAATGGGTGAATTTATTGGTAAAACGTACTTTTTGAAAAAAGATGGATCCAAAATAAATGCTAAGATTAGAATTACACCTTTATTTGGAAATGGAAAAGATAAGCCACAAACAGGATATTGTGGTGAAACAACTGTAATCGATGAGTCTGTTGAAGTTCCTATTAATTTTCTTACTAAAATTATTAAAGGAGTCGCAATCACTAGGATACCTTTCACATCTGCATCAATTTTCCCCATGCTTGCTATTGCCTCATACTACGCTGGTCTTGGTGATGGCCTATTTAGTATTTTAAATCTTATTTTGGCGGTTTTTGGTGTTCTTATGTTACATCTTTCATCAAATGTCTTTAACGATTATTTTGACGTGAGTGATGGAACTGATGAGGCTAATAATGAGTATTTTCAGCCAGGTGGTGCTGCTATAACTGGCGGAAGCAGGGCTATAGAACTTGGTATTATTACACTTGAGAAAACAAAAACTGTTGCAACCTTATTATTAATGACATCTTTAATAATAGCTGGTGGTTTATTCTACAACATATACACCACAACAGGATCATTATACAATGTTTATGGTGCTTTTTTAATTGGTTTAACAGGTCTTTTCTTAGGATATTTTTATACAGGTAGACCGTTGAGATTAGTTGCTAGAAGGGGACTGGGTGAACTTGCTATATTTTTAGCTTTTGGTCCGATGCTTACATTAGGAACAGGTTACGCTATTTCAGTTGAAACTATTACTATGTATTCGCAAGAATTTTACATGTTATTATCATTAGGAGTTCCCTTTGGTTTATTAACTACTAACATATTATTTATAAATCAATTTCCTGATGCTGAGAGCGATGCCCAGACAGGAAAAAATCATTTGGTTGTGACTTTTGGAAAAAAAGCTTCGAGGTGGGGTTATTTACTAATTTTATCTTTAGCATTTTACTCATCAGTATACCTCACTAATCTATTAGATGTTCACCAATACTTTAGCTCTCAATTCTTTATTATTGGTAACAGTGTTCTGTATTTGTTTGGTCTTTATATTTTCAGCAATCTTTACAGAAACTACGAAAGGAGAGAGTTAGTTAATTCAAATATCAATACAATTGTATTACAGTCATTATTTTCAATATTTTACATTTTATCTCTCAATCTCTTCTTTATTTGATGAGGTTATATATAATCAGACACGCTGAGACAGAATATAATAAATTAGGTTTGATCCAGGGTTCCGAGGTTGACAGTGAACTCAATGAAGTAGGAAGAAAACAGTCTGAGTTATTTTATAACTTTTATAAGGAATTAAATATAGAAAAAATATACGTTTCCGGTTTGAAGAGAACTTTACAGACAGTAAAGAAATTCATTGATAATGGAATTCCTTATGAAAAAATTAATGATTTTAATGAAATCAGTTGGGGTGTTAATCAAGGTAAAAATGATGATTTAGAAGAATACAAATCTTTGACTGACTCTTGGAAAAATGGAGAATTAGATAAAAAGTTTAATAGCGGAGAATCACCTAATGAGATGGTAGTTAGGCTGATGAGAGGAGTAGACAAGATAATTAAAGAAAATTTTGCTAGTGTTCTTATTTGTATTCACGGAAGAGCTTTGAGAGTGATGCTTTCAAAAATTATCAATAATGATTTAAGTAAAATGGATAAGTATGTACATAGTAATACTGGAATGTATGTACTGGAATATGATAAGGGGATATTTACAATTATTGATAGGAATTTAAGAAAACATTTATAGATAGAAATAATCTATTTTTTTGCTGTAGCTTTTTTCTTAGTAGAAGTTTTTCTCTTAGTTCTTTTCTTTGGTTTATCTTCAACAACTTCAACAATCACATCAGCAAGTATTCTACCACAATACTCACATAAAATAATCTTTTTCTTTTCCTTTATTTCTGCTTGTCTTTGTGGGGGAACTACATTAAAACATCCACCACATGCACCTCTTTTAACCTTTACAACTGCCAGTCCATTTCTTTGTCTTTCAACAAGTTTTTCGTAAGATAAAAGTAAACTAGATTCAATTTTTTTTGAGGCCTTCTTTTTGAGAGTATCTAATTTTTTTTCTTCGTCTTGACTTTCACCAGAAAGGACATCTAAGTCAGCTTTCTTTGATTTTAAAACCTCATTTGTTTCTTTGATAAGCTTTTTAGTTTCTTTAATTTTAACCTTAATTTCCTCGATATTTTCTTCATTCTCTGCTGATTTTTTTACGAAAATTTTAGTGTCTAACTCTTGCGATTCAACTTCTTTTGATATAGCATCATACTCCCTATTATTCCTTACATTCATCTGCTGATCTTTATATTTTTTGATCAATTTTTTTGCTTCAGAAGTTTTGTTTTTTAAGTCTTCGATGTCTTTGGTTTTATTTTCGATATCATCATTGAACTTCTCTAATCTTTTGTTGTATCCAACTAATACGTCTTCAAGGTCCTCAATCTCATCAGGCAGTGCACCTCTTACTTGTTTTAATTCAAAAATTTTGGAATCAATTTCTTGAAGCTTTAATAAGTTATCAAGTTTTTTTTCAATGTTTTCCATGTCAGTTGTAGTAATTTATAGGATTAGTATTCACATTCGATAAATGAAGTGCAATATTAAGAAATTTTTTACTTAAATATTCAAAAATCAAGTCTTTTGTAAATTGTTCTCCTTCGAAATGACCTATGTCAATTATTGTTATTTTATCATCAGCCATAAAATAGTCGTGGTATTTCATGTCTGAGGTTATAAACACATCGGCATTAGCGGATATAGCATCTTTTATTAGAAATGATCCAGAACCTCCACATACTGCTATTGTATTAATTTTATTTTTTATGACATTAGTATGTCTAATGGATTTTACATTAAAAAGTTTTACTATTTCCTTAATTAAAATTTTAAAATCAACTTTTCTTTTTCCTATCATTCCTGACCCAATATTTTTTGATGTGTTTAAAGTATTATTTATACTGTAGGTTGGTTCGTCGTATGGGTGATATTGGTTAATGCAATGCTTAATATTTTCTATGTAATTTTTATCGAAAAATATTTCTAATTTAATTTCATCGATAGTTTCTTTTTTATTTTTTTCTCCAATTTGAGGTTTTGCTTGATCATTTGGCAAAAAAGTACCCCTTCCGTGCATTTGGAATGAGCATTCATTATAGTTACCAATATTTCCCCCACCTGCTTCAAATATTTTTTTAAGAAATTCATCTTTATCTTTTTCAGGAATATATACATCAAGTCTACAAGATATATTTTCTTTTTTTCTTAAAATCTTAGCATTATCCACTTGAAGTATGTCACATATTTTTTTGTTTACACCACTATATACATTATCTAGGTTTGTATGTAAAGCATATATGTTAATATCATTTTTAATGGACTTTTTTATTACCCTTGACTCCCAAGTGTTAAAATTTATCCTATTGATACTTTTGAATAATATTGGATGGTGTGATATAATAAGATTACAATTTTTTTTTATTGCTTCATCAACTACCTCCTCAGTACAGTCAAGAGTTATCAGACAACCACTAACTTCTGAGTTAATATCGCCAATAATTAATCCTGAATTATCGTAGGATTCTTGATAAATTGATGGAGCCCATTCCTCTAAAGATTGAATAATTTTATTTAATTTCATGTAGGATGATATATTTTCTTACAAAAGTAATAATGTTTCCTTTCTCTGTTATATACGGACTCATTATAATTATTAGGAACATATTATTTGATTATGGTATTATCAAATCAAAAAAGTTCAATACCAAAATAATTTCAGTAGGTAATTTAATAATGGGTGGATCAGGAAAAACACCTCACGTAGAATTTATCGTTAAATTACTTTTGGATAATAATCTATCAATCTCGATAATAAGTAGAGGATATAAAAGAGATACAAAAGGTTTAATTTCTCTATCAGAAGAGGATAATTTTATGACTGTTGGCGACGAACCTATACAGTATTTCAAAAAATTTAAAGGGAAGTTAGATGTAATTGTTTCTGAGGATAGACAAAAAGCAATTCAGCTATCTGAGAAAAAAAATGTAGAATATGTTGTTATGGATGATGCTTACCAGCAAAGATCTATTGAAGCAGATTGTGATTTATTAATTTCATCAATAAAAAGACCTTTTTATGAAGATAGTCTATTTCCTGTGGGAAGGTTAAGAGAGTTTAGATGTAATGCAAATAGGGCAGATTTACTTATATTTTCTGGTTGTGATATAGGTATTACTGAAATGGAAAAAAGAAATTTTGAATCTAAAGCAAAAAAATATTTGAAAAAAAATACACCTATCCTATTTTCATGTATCAATTATGATAAACCAAAAAAAATATTTGGAGAAAAAATTAAAAAAAATGTAGTTGCTATATCTTCAATTGCTTATCCTGATGATTTTTTTAAGTATGTTGATGATAATTTTAAATTAATTGAAACATACAATTTTCCAGATCATCATAAATATAAAGATGATGATATAACTATGATATTAAAAAATCATGGAGAGAATATAACCATTTTGACCACAGAAAAAGATGCCGTTAAATTATGTGAATACAAACACCTTTTAGAAGGTATTAGTGTATATTATGTGCCGATTAACATAACTTTTTTAAACAAAGTTTCGATATTAGAATATTTACCTAAATGAGGCTTCTACATACATTTTTAATATCAATTCTTGCATTTAGTTCTATTGCACAAGAAAGAGAGGGAACAAGAGAAAGAGAAGTAAATCAAGAAGGATTAAATCAAAGGACAATACTGGATGATACAACAAAAATTATATATGGGATGAAGACAACTTCATTCATAAGTAAGGAAAACTTTCTTTTATCAGATACTTTATTTTTAATTCTTGACTCAACATTAAATGATATTTATGATATATCAATACCTGAAAAAAATCAATTCAAATATCAAAATCTTGGTAATTTAGGTAGTCCTGTTAGAAATATTTTTTATGAAACCCCTAACTCTTTTTCATTACAATCTGGTCTTTCTTCACTTCAACCATATATTGATGAAATTTCTACATCAAAATTCTACGATACAAAATCACCATTTATTGATTTGGGTTTATTTTTTGGTGGGCTAGGAAGATCAAAAGTTGATTTCGAATTTTCTCGAAATGTAAATAAGAATTGGAATTTAACTTTAGCAATCAATAGGATTTCGTCTGATAAGCAAATCGGTGCTATAAAAAATAAGGGTGACAAAAACATTAAATCTTCATCAATCAAATTCAATATTTTTCATAAATCAAACAACAAAAAAATATCTCACTTTACAGACATCATTTCTCTAAATCATAACATATTAGGAACTGGTGGAGTTGATTTAATAGTTGACTCTCTTCCTATTGATTTTTTCTTATACAAAGATTTTGAGGTAAGACTAACAGAGGTTGAAAATATTTATAAAAATTTAAAATTGGAGACATATACAGATTATAAATTATCAAATGAACTTAAGTTTTATAATCAGACTAAATACAGAAAAGAATTTTATGGTTACGAAGATATGAATCTATCTCTCAATTTTAATTTTTATGATAGTTTTTCAGATAATATTGCAACCCAAGACTCATTCAAAATAAAAAATATTTCAAACAGAATAGGGATAAAAGGAAATTCTAAATTATTTAACTATGACATATATGGTAATTTTGGATACTTCAAATACCATGTTAATGCATTAGAAAACTCATTTTCTGAAATTTATGTTGGTGGATTACTAAAATATAAAAACCCAAGCTTTGATGTTGTAAGTAATTTTGAAATTAAAAAATCTAGTGACTATAGGCTAAAAGTAGATTTAAAATCAAAAATATTTGAGGCTTCTTATTTAAGTGCTTTGTATGAACCGAAAATATTTGAGAGAATTTATCTAGGTAATCATTATTCCTGGGAAAATAATTTTAATTCTTCTTTTGTTAATAATTTAAATGCTAAGATTAATTTAGAAAATAGATTCATTACTTTTTCACCCTCAATTAATTTTTATACAATAAAAGATCATATTTATTTTGTTGGAGATAATCATTTGCAAGCAGATCAAGTTATTACCTTCAATCAATTTATTGTCGACTTAAAACTGAAATTATTAAATAACAAGATTAATTTCGACAATAAGTTTACATATAATTTGTCCTCAAATTCAGCTAATGGGATACTAAATTTTCCTAAGCAGACATTGTATTCAAAACTTTACTATAATGGTATCTGGTTTAATAATACTATCCCCGTTCAACTAGGTACTATAATTTCATATAGATCAGAATTTTATGGTGACGCATATGACCCAATTACTCAAAATTTTTATGTTCAAAATGAATTTATGTTAGAGAGATATTTGAGATTTGATCTATTTTTCACAATGCAAGTAAATAATTTAAGAATATTTTTAAAAATGAATCATTTTAATCAATTTGATAGTTTTGATGGTTATTTTGTTACTCCATACTATCCTGCTCAAAAAAAAGTACTAGATTTGGGTGTTAGGTGGTATTTCTTTAACTGATGAAATTTTCAATTATACTAATCTTTATTTTAGTTTTTAATAGCAATATTTTTTCTCAGACATACATAAAGCTGAATACTCCAACAACTATCCTTGGTGTCCCAGGATTGGGAGTAGAATTACCAATATCAAAGAAATTAACTTTTCAATTAGATGTAACAACCTCATTTTGGAATTCAGTCTCTAATAGGTATGACAGGAGGCCTTATATTTTCAATCAAATCTTTCCAGAGGTAAGGTATCACTTTAAAGAATTGAATAATGGTTTCTATTTGGGGGCTCATGTTGGATCGGGAATGTTTAAGTTATCAAAAAACAATTCATACGCTTTATCAAATGAATATCAATACGGATATATAATATTTACTGGCATAACTGGTGGATATCAAAAAAAATTAAAAGAGAGATGGTTACTTGATTTTTTTGTTGGTGGAGGATGGTCCAAGGCTACTTATGAAGGGTTTAATAGAAAGACAGGATTACGATACGATATTCTAACAATTATTAATTATAGTGCTCAGTGGATTCCATATAGAGGAGGAATAATGTTAGGTTACATGTTTTAAACGTTTTTAACTATATTTATCATCTATTTTATGAAAAATTCTAGAAGATCTTTTATCTCTAAAACTGCTCTTGGACTAGGTGCGTTTTCAACAGCAAGTTTCACTAGTAAATTAAGGCATGATACTGATATAAATAATATTAAAAATCGTCTTTCTGGAGATGAATCAGAGTATTGGTTAGAAGTAAAAAAACTATTTCCTACTGACAAGAACGATACATATTTTAATAATGGAACACTTGGTGTTCAGTCTAATTACGTATTAAATGCTGTAATTAATGACATGAGAAATAATGCTATTAATGGGGCAAAGACAGATTATAAAGGTGAAGGTCCTAATCTATTGGCCGGATATGATCCATATCTTAAGATCAGAGAGAAATTGGGCAAAATTTTAAACTGTAATTACAAGGAAATTTCATTAATTCAGAATGCAACTTTTGGGATGAATTTTGTGGCCCACGGTCTTGACTTAAAGAAGGGAGATGAGGTAATAAATACTAATCAAGAACATGGAGGAGGTTATGCTGCATGGAAACAGTTGGAGAAAAGAAAAGGTATTGTATATAAACAGGCTATACTTCCAGTTCCAGCCAACAGTAAAGATGAAATTATTACCTCAATCACATCACTGGTTACAAAAAAGACAAAAGTCATTGCGATTCCTCACATAGTTTCAGTTTATGGGACGGTTATGCCTATCAAGGAAATATGTGAATTTGCAAAATCAAAAGATATTTTCACTGTGATTGATGGTGCTCAGGCAGTAGGTCAAATTGATGTAGACTTGAAAAATTTATCATGTGATGCATACTATTCTAGTCTTCATAAATGGCTTTTATCACCTCCAGGTAATGGAATATTATATCTAAATAGTTCTATATCAGCAAATATATGGCCAACACTTTCAAGTTACAATTGGGATAATAAAGAGGATAAAGGTTTTAGCCTACAACAATCTGGCACCGGTAATCCTTCTTTAAGAGTTGGTTTAGATGCATCTATTGATTTTTTTAATATGATTGGAGATAATAACTGGATAAGTAGAATAAAATATCTTGGGAAGTATCTAAGAGACGGTTTGAAGAAACTAGATAATGTTGAAATTATTTCATCTCATAATGAAGATTTGTGCGCAGGTTTAACCACATATAAAGTTGATGGGGTTAACGGCCCCGAACTGCAGAAAATATTGTGGGATAGAGAGAGATTGCAGCCAAGGTCAGTTGGAAAAGAGTTACTAAGACATTCCGTTCATATTTACAATAATGAAGATGAAATCGACAGAACTTTTAAAGTAATCAAAACTTTGTCATGATTGAAATAATTGATTTTTTTTCAGATGTTCCTTTATCATTTAGAAGCTCAATACTCATAGGTGGAATTGTATTTTTTTGGATTTTAGAGGGCGTTATACCTCTTTATTCTTTTAATTATAAAAAAACAAGCCATGCTCTAACCAATTTATTTTTTACAATTTGTACGGCTATTATTGGGTTTGGGCTTGCTTTTTTGTTACTTAAATCAACTGATTTTGTTTCACAAAATAAAATAGGATTAATTCACTTCTACGACATCCCTCTTTTTATTCAAGTCCTGATGAGTTTGTTGATACTGGATTTTGGAGCTTACTTGGTTCATTTCATCGAACATAAAGTACCATGGATGTGGAAATTTCATCTTGTTCATCATAGTGATATGAATGTAGATGTAACTACTGGACTTAGGCATCATCCTGGAGAAATTATATTTAGGATAACCTTTACAATATTGTGCATATACATATCAGGAGCTTCTATTGGCATGGTCATGCTTTATCAAAGCTTGTCTGTGTTATTTGCTCATATAACACATGCTAATATCAACATACCAAAAAAAGTTGATAATTTTATTTCTCTAATTTTTGTAACTCCCCATATGCATAAAATTCATCATCACTACAAACAACCACTCACAGACACAAATTATGGAAATATTTTTTCAATATGGGATAGATTATTCAGCACACACACAAATGTAGCTGATCAGAAGTCAATAGTATATGGTGTTGATACATACATGAATAAAGAAAAAACAAAATCTTTAAAAAGCTTACTTTTGATTCCTTTCAAAAGAAATCTTGATAAGGACTAATATCCAAAATGAAAATACCATCATCTGTTAGTTCTCTTGAAAGAATATCTAATTTTATTTTAAAGACTCCACTTATAAAATCTGAGAGATTGTCTTCTCCGGCTCAGAATGTTTACTTAAAACTTGAAAATATGCAGAAAACAGGCTCTTTTAAAGCCAGGGGCGCACTAAATAAAATTTACAAACTGGATTTAGTTGATGAAATTGTTGCAGCATCGTCAGGGAATCATGGTGCAGCGGTATCATATGCACTAAAAGCAAAGAATATATCAGGTAAAATCTATGTACCTCAATCAGCAAAAAAATCTAAAATTGATAAAATAGAATCTTATGGCTCTGAAGTTATAGTATTTGGAGATGATTGCTTAGATGCTGAATATGAGGCGATGAGATACTCAAGAGAAAATAATTGTGTATTCGTGTCACCTTATAATGATTTAGATGTGATATCTGGTCAAGGTACATTGGGAGTGGAGTTATATAATCAATTACCAGATATTGATGGAGTTTTTATCACTGTTGGAGGTGGTGGATTACTATCAGGAATAGGCCACTATCTAAAATCAGTAAATCCAAATATTCAAGTTATAGGATGTTCACCCAAAAATTCATCAGTAATGATAAATTCTTTAGATAAACGTGATATAGTCAACACTCCATCAAAGGATACATTATCTGATGGTTCGGCTGGAGGGGTAGAGAATGGATCAATTACTCATGATTTGTGTAAAAGATATATTGATAAAACATGTTTAGTTAATGAGCAGGAAATAGCATTACAAATATCAAAAACTTTGAAAGATGAAAAGATAATTGTAGAAGGTGCTGCTGCTGTAGCAATTGCCTCTTTTATCAAAATGAGAAAAGATATAAGAGACCTCAAAAATATAGTTATAATTGTCTGTGGAGGAAATATTGGTAATGACACACTAAAATCAGTTTTATGAATAAAAAAATCTACTCAAAAAAGGAAATCATAAATGCTATTGAGGGCATTAATTTAATTGATATAATTGAGACAGGTTTTGTTGAATATTCAAAAGGTAATTCAGTAGTTCCACCCGTAGGTGAGTTGTTATTCACTGATCCTCCTGGTGATGTCCATATTAAATATGGATATATTAAAGGTCACGACAATTACGTAATAAAAATAGCTTCAGGATTTCCTGAAAATAACGAATTGGGACTTTCTACAAGCCATGGTATAATGGTTATGTTTGATAGTCGGTCAGGATTTCTTAAATGTATTCTACACGACGAAGGATATCTCACTAACGTTAGGACTGCTGTGGCTGGATCTATTTGTGCCAAATATCTCGCACCAAAGAAGGTAACTAAAATAGGAATAATTGGCACTGGTATTCAGGCAAGGTTACAACTCAAATATATAAAGTATACAACTAGATGCGTTGATGTTATGGTTCTGGGAAGGGATAGAAAAAAAATTAATGATTATATTGAAGACATGAGAAAAGAGGGATTTAATCTTGAAGTTGCTAACAACTCCAAACAATTATGTGAGTCTTGTAATTTACTTGTAACTACAACAAGTGCGAATGAATCTCTAATAAAAAAATCTGACATCAAACCAGGTACCCATATTACAGCAGTTGGATCCGATACACCCGAAAAAAGAGAATTAGACTCAAATATTTTAGGTTTAGCTAATCTTGTTGTAGTTGACAGCGTTTCCCAGTGTGTGGAGAGAGGTGAGACAAAATATGCCCTCGAAAAAAATATAATCAATAGATCAGATTTAGTTGAACTTGGTGATATAATTATGAATAAAAATAATGGTAGATTATGTGAGAATGATATAACAGTAGCTGACCTAACAGGTGTAGCAGTGCAAGATATTATGATAACAAATACGGTATATAACAATTTAAATCAATTATAATGAGTTTATTTATTTTTTTAATTTCAATTTTTTCTATAACTAATGATGATTTATCATCAAATACTACTGATGGTGATGCCTTACTATTGAATAACCTTAAGTACAGAAGTGTTGGGCCAATAAGAGGTGGACGGGTTACAACTGTACATGGAGTAACATCTGAAAGAAATACCTTCTACATGGGTACCACTGGTGGTGGAGTATGGAAAACAAATGATGCTGGATTAAATTGGTTTAATATTTCTGATGGATTTTTTTCCTCACCATCAATAGGTGCTATAAATGTATACCAGAAAAATCCTGATATTGTTTATGTTGGCACTGGATCAGATGGTTTGAGGTCTAACATTATTGTCGGAAAAGGCCTATACAGATCTGATGATGCAGGAAATACGTGGAAAAATATAGGATTATCAGATGTTGGTCAAATTGGAGCAGTTGAGATTCACCCTGATGATCCAAATAATATACTTGTTGCTGCTATTGGTCAACCTTTTAAGAAAAATAATGAGAGGGGTTTATATCATTCAAAAGATGGAGGTAAAAGCTGGAATAATATACTTTTCCTCTCAGACTCTATTGGAATTGTTGATGTAGAATATGCGCCAGATAATCCAAATATAATTTATGCCGCCTCTTGGAGAGCTGAAAGAAAACCATGGACAATTATAAGTGGTTCAACAAATGGAGGAGCTTACAAGTCAGTTAATGGCGGAGATACCTGGGAAAAAATAAATATTGGAATTGAAGCAGAATATATTGGAAAAATTGATATTGCTGTATCTAAATCTAATCCAGACAGATTATTTCTTATGGTTGAAGCTTCAGATGGAAAAGGTGGTTTATACAAATCTGAAAATAGGGGAGATACATTTGAGCATATGAATGGTAGGGAGGAACTCGTAAATAGACCATTTTACTATCTTAATGTTGAGTCAAATCCATTAAACTCTGATATCCTTTACTCCAGTGCAAACAGATTTATGATATCAAAAGATGCTGGTGCTACGTGGAAGTCTTACAGTACTCCTCATGGAGATAACCATGATATATGGATAAATCCTGAAGATACCTCCGTTTGGATACAATCAAATGACGGTGGTGCTAACATTACTTTTAATTCAGGTAAAACATGGACAACTCAATTCAACCAACCGACAGCAGAAATATATCAAGTAGAAGTAGATGACCAGTACCCATATTGGCTTTATGGTGGGCAGCAAGATAATTATTCTACGGTATCTGTTCCAAGTTTGCCTCCATACGGTCTACAGGCAGGTCCGAACGCTTATATAACTAACACTGGTGGTTGTGAGACTGGTCCAGCAGTACCAAAACCTGGAAATCCAAATATTGTTTATTCTAATTGTAAGGGAAGATTTGGTGTTTTTAATAAGGTTACAGGTCAGGAGAAGCAGTATTATGTTGGAGCCTCAAATATGTATGGTCATAACCCAAAAGACTTAAAATACAGATTCCAGAGAGTTGCACCAATTCACATATCGCCACATAATCCAAATGTTATCTATCATGCCTCTCAATTTTTACATAAAACAACTGATGAGGGGGTTACGTGGGAGACAATATCACCTGATCTAACCGCTTTCGAGAAAGATAAGCAAGTTATCTCCGGCGCTCCTATAACAAGAGATATAACTGGAGAGGAATTTTATAGTACAATATATTCTGTAAGGGAGTCAAGTATTAAAGAGGGTTTAATATGGGTTGGTGCTAATGATGGTCCAGTCCACGTAACAAGAGATGGTGGTGAAAGTTGGAAAGATGTTACTCCAAATAAAAAAATAAAGGGTGGAAGGGTAGATTCAGTTGAACCATCTAGACATAAAGAAGGAAAGGCTTATGTTACAGTTCTCAGGTACCAGTTGGGTGACTGGAGTCCCTACATTTATAAGACAGATAATTATGGTAAATCCTGGAAATTAATAACTGAAGGGATACCATCAGACTTCCCTGTTAGGGTTTTAAGAGAAGATCCAATAAGAGAAGGATTACTTTTTGCGGGGACGGAGTTTGGAGTATTTATCTCTATGGATGACGGAGAAAATTGGACTCAATTTCAAAATAATATGCCTGTAACACCAATAACTGACATGAAAATTCACAGAAATGACCTAGTTCTATCAACTATGGGTAGATCATTTTGGATATTAGATAATATTGCTCCTCTGAGATCTTATGGTTACTTTTCATCTCAACAACCATTACTCGATATAACTGAAACATATAGATTTAGGTACCGATCATACAGTGATGATCACGTGAGCTACCCCTCATCAGCCGTTGATTTTGATTACTTTATTTCACATGATGACGTTGAAAATGTTAAAATTTCTGTATATGATTCCCAAGGGAAAATGGTTAATTCATATTCATCTACTAAGACTGAAGAAGAGGTTAATAATTATGTAATGTCCACAAGTGCTTTTGTTACTCTTAAAAGCAATAACATAACCATGGAAAAAGGATTAAATAGATTTAGTTGGGATATGAGACATAGGGGGTCATGGGATGACAATGATGAAAGATCATATAGATTTGGTCCAATGGTTTCACCAGGTGAGTATGTTATTAAACTAGATGTAGATGGAGAGATTTATTCAAAAAGCTTTAAGATATTAGAAGATCCTAGGATATCAGATATGTCAATTAAAGACTATCAAGAACAAGAAAGCTTATTACTTGATATAAGGGATTTTGTGACAGAACTTAAACTCTTTAAAACTAGTTTAGATGAGAAGATGAGAGAATCCAATAATGATACATATGAAAGAGTTTATAATCTATTAGTCACAAAGTCTGGTACGTATATGCAGCCAATGCTTATTGATCAGGCTAGATATCTTCAGTCAATGCTTGGGAGAGCAGACCAAGTTCCTGGAAAGGATGCATACGAAAGGTTTGAGGGCTTAAAAAATTCTTTTAATAACTTAAAAGACGAGCTAGGAGACTAGATTCACACCTAATCTTGATTTATATTTTTTTTTATTGTAATCTATAAGCCTGTTTGATTCATCCAAAGAGATGAATCTAAACTTAACACTTTTGTTGGCTCTAATTTGTGAAATTTTTGAGATATCGACACTTGAAATTATACCTATCCTTGGGTAACCTCCGGTTGTCTGGCAGTCTCTCATTAGGACTATAGGGTTACCATCGGGAGGTACCTGAATTGTACCTTCCACAACTGGTGAGCTCTCTAAGTTAATCTCAAATTTTTTATTATTTCCAACATTTTTTAGCCTTATACCCATCCTGTCACTCGTAGGACTTATCTTGAATTCATTATTGGTAAAATAATTAATATCATCAAATAAATAATATTCTGGACCTTTTATAACCCTAATTATTTTTTCGTCAAAATCGTAAATAATATCTTTTGGGATTTTCTTTTGATCAACATCTTGAGATGTTAATAAATTTATTTTATCTCCATTTCTAATTGAAACTCCTTTAATCCCACCAATTTCTGACCTTTCATAGGTTGACAAACTATCAAAATATTTTTCTGCAACTATTTCAGCTGAAATTGATAGATATATCCAATTTCCTTTTTTAATTTTTTTTATATCGAGAATATCCCCCTCTTTAATACTGAGCGTTTTGTTCATATCTACTTTTTTATTATTTATGAGGCACTCTGAATTTGCTCCGCAAAGAGAGATATTAGTATTAAAGTTGAATTTTATTTTCGGGCCAATAAGAGTCATCTCTATTGTCTCACTCCTCAAATCTTTACCCAATAACCAGTTTGACAACATATGAGATCTATGATCCATTGGCCCACTTCTAGGAATACCATAAACTCTCGAATTATTTCTTCTCAAATCTTGAATCGTAGATAATGAACCAGCTCTTAAAAATTCAATACTATTTTTCATTATTTTTAAATTTGAGATAATCATCTTTACTGATCTTGTAAAATTTCACATTATCACCTTCTATCATCTGTATTGGTGGGTTTTTTTTCTTGTTAAATATTGATAAAGGAGTCCTTCCTATTATATTCCATCCACCTGGGCTATTAACATTGTAAATCCCTGTTTGATCATTTGCGATGGCTATGGATCCCTCTTTAATTTCTTTTCTAGGTGTGTTTCTTCTTGGTACTTTTAAATTATTATTAAGTCCTTTTAGGTATATAAAACCTGGAAGAAAACCAATCATATGAATTTTGTATGTCTCTCTAAGATGTAATTCAATTATTTTTTTAATACTGAGGCCTAACTTTTTACTTAATGAGGTAATATCATTTCCGTATGAAGGGTCATAGCATATTGGGATCTTCCAATCTTTCGCTTTCTTTTTGATACCGTCAAAAGATTCATTAATCAATATTGTATTTATTTCATTAGATATCTGTTTTATTGAAATTTTATATGGATCAATGTAAACTGCTAAAGAATTAGGGGTCTTAACGAAGTCGATAATAGTATCCTTTAATTTTTCTGATAAGATTAAATGTAAATGTCTGATGACATCTACATCTTTTTTATCAGATGATATTATTAAGCTACTATCGCCAAGTGTGTCACAACTAAAATTTCTTTTCATAATGACCAATTTTTGATAGTTCAATTGATATGTTTTTTGCGAAATCTACAGCATTATTTTGATCACCATGAATACAAATTGTTTCAACTTTAATACTTCTTAGATTTCCGCTTATTGTCTTTACTTGATTAGTTTTTACCATCCTCATGACGTGATCTACTCCATCTACTGGTTCGTTGATAATTGCATTTTTGTTATTTCTATCAACTAATGTAAGATCATCATTATAATTTCTATCAGAAAACACCTCAGGAACATATTCTATACCAAACTTTTTAGATATATCTCCCCATTTCAACATTGATGGACCATATAACTTTAGATTAGGATCTATATCGTGTATAGTTTTAACTATTGTTGTAGCTATTTCATCATCCAATGAAGCCATATTGTAAAGTGCACCGTGAACTTTTACGTGATGTAGTTTGGATCCCAAAAAACTAGTGATACCTATTAATGTTGAAATTTGGTAGATAAGTAATGATCTAATTTCATTATGAGATACTTCAAGTTTCCTTCTCCCAAACCCTTCAATATCATAAAGAGAGGGGTGGGCACCAACTTTTACATTATTTGATAAGGCTAAATCGATAGTCTTAATTATTGTTTCTGGATCTCCTCCATGAAAGCCACAAGCAATATTACAGGATGTTATAAAAGGCATTATTAACTCATCATTACCAACTTTCCTCTCGTAGAAAGACTCTCCCATATCACAGTTTAGATCAATATACTTTTTCATAATAGACTTATACTTCTGACACTAATTAAAACAGATAAAATTATAATTAAAATTCCAATGATATTATAACCTTTTGAGTTCACATCTTTACCAAGAAGATTGACCTGATTTACAGCCCAAAGTAACGTTATTCCAATAATTGGTAAGAATAAACCGTTAATAAATTGTGCTAGTTTTATAATGTAGATAGGGTTGTAGCTTAAAGTTGAAAAGAATGTTCCTATTAAAATAACAATTATAGAAACTACCTTGAATTTCTTTTCTTTCCAGTCAGGATCATAATTAAATATACTTGAAAGTGCGTATGATGTAGCAACAGGAGCTGTGATTGATGAGGTGATTCCGGCTGAGAATAAACCAATTGAAATAAAATATTTTGAAAATTCTCCTAAGTATGGAGAAAGTTGTTTTCCCATATCAATAGCATTATTTATCTGATTTATATCAATTAATCCTCTTGCTCCGGCTGAAGTTATAATTATTGAAATTGAAATAATTCCCCCAATTATAATTGAGAACAGTGTGTCTATTACGGACGATTTATATTCTTTTTTAGATTTCCATTTCTTTTTAGCTACATAGGAATGAAGAAATAAATTGTAAGGGACCACAGTTGTACCTATCAAACCTATAACATAGATAAAATTTTTATCATTGATTTTAGGAACAAATCCATTTAAAATTAGATTTAAATCAGGTTTTGTTAAGAAGGCCGTAATAATAAATGTGGCACTCATTATAAAAACCAGCATAACTAAAATTATCTCAAACGACTTATAATTTCCATATGAAATTATTGTTATCAGTATGATTGATATAAGAATTGAAATGTAATTAAATTCTATACCGAACGTTTTTATCATTCCACTTCCAAGAAAAGTCTCTAATCCCATTACTGTTCCACTTATGTTACCAGACTCATATGCAGAATTTCCAATGAATAAAGACATGAATACCAAAACAAAAAATATATTCTTTACTGAGGAGTTAACATTTGAATTAAAAATGTCACCCAAACCTAATCTTGAAATTATACCCAAACGAGAACTCAGTTCTTGGAGGTATGAGGTAGCAATTATTGAAAATATTATACACCAAAGTAGTGAATAACCAAAATCAATTCCTGATAAAGTGCATAGAGTAATTGTTCCTGGCCCTATAAATGCAGATGTTATTATGAATCCTGGACCAAAATTAATTTTAATTTTTTTCATTAAGTACCCATGAAAGTTTCAGCAGAATCAAAATCGAGATACCATGATAGATTTTTACTTTTTGGCAATATGTGAGAAGCTGGTAAGTCTAGGTAGTTGTCTCTTTTGCTTATAATCATATCCACAATATCTTTTTTACCTGATCCACAGACATGAAAAATAACTTCTTTTGAGTTGTTTATTTGTTTAATTGAAAGACTTACTCTTTTCTGTCCTGATTCAGGATTAATTCCAACTACACAATCAGTTTTATCACTAAGTTTTTTTAGTTCGTGAGGAAATATAGATGCAGTATGACCATCTCCACCTATACCTAGAAGACATAAATCAAGTGATGGAATATTATTAATAATTTCTGTTTTAGTTTTTAATAATTCTGTGTAATAAGATGCCTCTATTTCAGGTTTTTCTTCTCCTCTTATCCTAAAAATATTATTATTTGAAATATTTACTTTACTTAAAAAATGTTTGTTAGCTGATCCAAAGTTACTATCAGTCGAAGAAGGATCAACACACCTCTCGTCAACCCAAAAAAAATTGGACTTAATTTTAAATTTTTTATTAATCTTATTTAAAATTTCATTAAATAACCCAATAGGTGTTGATCCACCTGATATAGCAATATTTTTATCTTTTCTTAAATATTCCTTAATTAAATACTCGGCTAAACGAGAATTACATTCTTCTGAACTTTTATAAATATTAACATTCATATACTACAATTCACATATTTCTCCATCATTTACAAGATTTTTACATGGATATCTCCATGTGTTTTCATTTCTAAATAGATTATCTGCTATTTTAGGTCCCCATGTCCCTGATTTATATCCGTAGAGTTTTATGTTATCCTTTTCTATTTCTTCAGATATCGGATCCACAATTTTCCAGGCCATCTCCACAAAATCACTTCTTGAGAAGAGCATAGTATCGCCATTAAAAATATCTAAAAGCAGTGTTTCGTAAGAGTTAGTATTAAATTCATTAGATAAATTCTTATAGTGAAACTCAAGATTTTTGTTGATCAATTGATTTTTTTTACCTGGCTTTTTCAAGTTGAATTTAACTAGAAGTCCTTCGTCGGGTTGAAGTCTAAAAATTAGCATATTGCTCTGATCGTTAGCACTAAAAATTGTTTTATTTTTTTTAAAATTTATTACAATTTCAGTCACTTTTGTAGGCATACGTTTTCCTGTCCTTATAAAGAAAGGAATGTCTTTCCATCTTTCATTTTCTATAAAGAGTTTACAAGCAAAATATGTTTCGGTTTTAGAGTTATTTGATACCCCTTCAGATGATCTGTAAGAGTTGTATTGTTCTCCTTTTCTTCCTTTTGATTTAATGTATTGACCCCTTACTACATTATTATTATAATCAACATTTTTAATACTTTTTAATACATTTACCTTCTCATCTCTTATACTATCTGGACTATTTTCTTTTGGATCGTTCATGGCTATAAGAGAAAGTAATTCAAGTAAGTGATTCTGTATCATATCCTTTAAGGCACCAGATTTATCATAATATTCACCTCTTTTCTTTATCCCTATACTTTCTGCAGCTGTGATCTCTACATAACTTATATGCTCTTTATTCCAAAGTGCATTAAAAACTAGATTTGAGTATCTTGAAACCAATATATTTTGAACAGTTTCCTTTCCAAGGTAATGATCAATTCTAAAAATTTGATTTTCATTAAACCCAGTCTTTAGAAGTTTATTTAGTTTTTTTGCTGAATTTAAATTTTGTCCAAATGGTTTCTCTATCACTATTCTTGAGTAGCCATATTCCTCCTTATTTATATCAGATTTAATAATGTTAATAATTATATCTTCATATGATTGAGGTGGTGTTGACAGGTATGATATTAAATTAATTTTATCAGCTTTAGATTTACTCTTAAGAGAATTTAATTTTTTCTTTAAAATTTTAAAATCATCTAGGTTAGATGTATCAACTTTAATATACTCTGAGTTCTTTGATATTTTTTCATCTAGGTTTTTGAAAGTATTTGCTTTTTTATCTCCTCGACCGCAACCAATGACAAATGTATTCTTTGGCAATTCATTTCTCTTTAGTAGAGCATTTATTGCAGGAAAGATCTTTCTATTAGCTAAGTCTCCAGTTACTCCAAAAATGATAAAAATATTAAGAGAATTCATTTATTGATTACCTAATTACAAACATATCCAAACAAAAAAATCTTATTCTATTATTATTAAAAAATTTAATTCATATTTGTTCAAATTATTAAAAAATTGCTATGAAATATGATTTTGGGTTGGTTGGACTAGGTGTTATGGGAAGAAACTTTATCTTAAACGTAGCAGAAAATGGCTTTTCAGCCATTGGATTATCATCAAGAAAAGAATCCATTGAAAAATTAGAGAATGATGGAAAAGATTTTGTAGTAAAAGGAACGAGTGAGACTAAAGTTTTTATAGAAAGCCTTACAGTTCCAAGAAAAATCATGCTTCTTGTTCCGGCAGGAAATCCAGTTGATTCAGTCATTGATAGCTTTTTACCTCATCTATCTCCTGGTGATATAATTATAGATGGAGGAAATTCTCACTATGATGATACCGAAAGAAGATTTGAAAAGCTAGATAAATTAAATATACATTTTTTAGGGACAGGTGTTTCTGGCGGATCAAAAGGAGCTCGACTGGGTCCAAGCATAATGCCTGGAGGAAAAATAGATGCTTATGATATTGTAAGGCCTATATTTGAAAAAGCATCTGCAAAGGTTGATGACATTCCATGTGTATCATACCTAGGAAATACATCTGCTGGTCATTATGTAAAAATGATTCACAACGGAATTGAATATGCTATGATGCAAATTATATCAGAGGCATATCATATTATGAAATTAGGTATGAAAATGTCAAATCAAGAAATTCATCAAACATTTACGCAGTGGAATAAAGGAAAACTAAATTCATATCTGATAGAAATAACTGCTGACATATTTAAAGCTAAAGAGGTTGAGACTGGTGAATATTTAGTTGACCTTATTTTAGATAAGGCAAAACAGAAGGGAACTGGAAAGTGGACCTCACAAAGCGCAATGGATTTTGGTGTTGCAGTACCAACTATTGACTCCTCTGTATCTATGAGAATAATTTCTTCATTTAAAGAGACTAGACGTTCTGGAGAAAAAATTTTTTCTAAACCAAAATCAATTATAGGTGATATCGAAGTAAATGATATCGAAAATGCTTTGATATATGGTTTTACAATGTGTTATGCTCAAGGCCTATCTCAGTTAAAAATCACTTCTGAAGAAAAAAAATATGGTCTTAATTATGAGGAGATATGTAAGATATGGAGAGGAGGTTGTATTATTAGAGCGAAGTTACTTGAAGAATTTATGTTTGCATTTAACAAAAATCCTGATCTGGTGAATTTGATTTTTGATAGTGAAATATCGCAGATGATCAAGGAAAAAGATTCTTCCGCAAGAAAAGTTAGCGTTTATTCAATAAATAATAAGATTCCATCTCTTGCTTTAAACTCATCTATAAGCTACTTTGATGCTATCACAACAGAGAAACTACCAATGAATTTAATTCAAGCACAAAGAGACTGTTTCGGAGAGCATACCTTTGAGAGAATAGATATGGATGGCACATTCCATAATGAAAATTGGCAGTCTTAATCTGATTTTTTTAAGAATTCAATTATTTATATTTTTGCATCCAAATGAGAAAAATCATATTAATACTTCTCTTGCTGATCCCTTACCAAGGAATATCAAATAATTTTTTAAAATTTAAATCAGATTCAGTATGGACCTCTCCTGATTCATATTACCTTTCTAAGGGAAAGATAACCACTCTTCTAAACCAGTCTCAGTATAAAAACTGGGTTGCTGGTGGTATTAATAATCTCTCCTTAACTCTTATATTAGATTACGACTATATACTAAAGAAAGGAGATTTAGAGTGGATAAATAGGATTGATGGGGCGTATGGAATTGTAAAAAACCAAAACGAAACTCTAAAAAAAAATGAGGATAGATTTGAGCTCTATTCATTACTTGCATTAAAAAATAAAGGCAGATGGTCTTACTCAGCTCTATTAAATGTTAAATCACAGTGGGCAAACGGATATGAATATACCCAGGGGTTTGCTAATTCTCAGATAAGAACGTTAAAAACAAAATTTTTGTCACCTGCATATTCTCAGCTTGGTATCGGTATGTTCTATAAAAAAGATAATAATTTGTGGTTTAATTATGCTGTTTTATCTGCAAGGTATATAATGGTGAATCCTATATTTACTGAATCTTTATCTGATGGTGAAAACTATTTTGGTGTTGACAAAGGAAAGACGGGTAGGTTTGAGGCAGGTGGAATATTTTCAGCTTACTACAAAACTGAACTTTTAAAAAATATGTTTTTTGAGAATAAGTTGAATTTATTTCAAAATTATCTTGAAGATCCTTTAAATATTGATATTGACTACATGGTTAGCTTAGAATTTACAATAAATAGATTTTTATCGACTAATATACTAGTACATCTATTATATGACGATAACGCTGCTCCTGAAATTCAGTTGAAAGAAGTTTTTGGCATAAGCTTTAATGTAAATTTCTAGTCTTTTTTATGACCCTTAATCTAATAGTTAAAATATTTTTATTTCTAACAATACAAAATCCTATAAGTATTTTTAATGAAGTTAATCTTGACGGATGGAAGGTCTACGGGACGGAGCGTTGGTATGTAAAAGACAGTGAACTTATATGTGAGAGCGGTCCAGATAAGGGTTATGGATATTTAGCTACAGAAAAATACTATAAGAATTTTATATTAACACTAGATTTTTTTCAAGAGCAAGATGGAAATAGTGGTGTTTTTTTTAGATCAAAAATTGATGGAACTAAAATTTCAGGTTGGCAAGTTGAGGTTGCTCCACCAGGCTTCCATAGTGGTGGAATTTATGAATCTTATGGTAGAGGATGGCTTATTAAGCCTGACAAGTATTATGATGACATTGTAAAGATGAACGAGTGGAATAGTTTGAAATTGATGATAAATGGTGGTGAGGTAAAAACATGGATTAATGGTCAGGAAATGATTTCAATTATAGATAACAAGATATCAAATTCAGAGGGATCAATAGCCCTGCAAATTCATGACGGGGGAGGTATTAAGGTTAGATGGAGAGATTTAAAACTTATCGAATTGTAGATTTTTAGATACATTCACACTGCTCAGTCTTAATCTGGTCGAGAAAGATACAAGCTCCCTCGTTTAACAAATTTATTGAGAATGGATACTCCTTTTTTGATACATCATCTAGTGGAATTATTTTATTTGTCTTATATCTAGTATTGGCGTCAATTATTACATATATACCGTTAAGTTTTTCATTTTTAAATTTCAGAAAATGATAATCATTCATAATTGAATCCCTTGCTATATCTGGGGTATATCCATGATTAAGAGTTAAACTAAAATAACCCTCAAATAAATCGTAATTTGAAACAGTCTCCTCAATATACTCACAGTCAGAAAAATCAGATGGAACAGCCCCATCCTCATTAATTTCATCACAGGATGTTATTGTAAAAAAAAAGAATAAACCTAAACAGTATCTCATTTATATTTGATCTTAAAATAGAGGATTACAATAGCACAGCTTCCTACAAAAAAGTTTGCACTAATAACTGCTACATCCTGCTTGTTAAAAGCATAAAAAAGCCATACAACATTGCTTAATAATATGATTAAGATCATTGTGAGGGATAACTCCTTAGCTGACTTTAATTTCCATGTTCTATAGACCTGAGGAAAAAAGGTTATGCCTGAGAGAAAAGCCCCAAATAAACCCACCACATCAATAAATTTCATCGATTACTCTTTGTGGATATAATACGATTCGTAAGATTTTTTGTTGAGTGCATCTCTCCAAATTATTTCAAGTTTATAACGCTTTATAACGTGAGTTTTTCTCTCTATAAACTCTTTGATTAGATTGCATTTGATCATACTATAAACGTACGCTATAGATCCTTAAAATCAAAAAAAAAACAGTTAAATGTACTTTATAGCAAGTATTATAATGAGGATAGTTATAGATATGATTCTAAATAATAGTCTAAATTTTTTAGGTATAAAATGTCTTATCATTTAACTAAAATAAAATGGGTCAGTGTAGTTAAAGTAGTCACACTCCTCCTTGGTATGAGTTCTTTCATGAATTACTTCAAATACTCTTTTAGGGTAATCTTTTTCATAAGTAATTTTATTCTTCGAATATTTACTCATTAAAAATTACTTACCGTTTTGTACTGGATCAGTATCAGGCATTAATTTATTCAAAATGGTATATACAGGGCAAAACTTAGTAATTGGACTAATTATTTGCAGAACAGCAACTCCTACAGCGACCCAAATCCACTCAACATTAAATTGATCTGCAAGTGCTATGGAGCCAAGATAAAGTAACCCTACTATTCCGTCATGTACTCTTATTTTAATAATGTCTCTTTCAGTTGTCATATTATTTATTTTAATGGTTTTTTCAATTTACGTATACTTTAAAAAAAATCAAAATTATAATTTTTTAGAATTTGTCATTTTGGATCAATTTTACATATGGATTTAAGTTTTTCAATATCATCAATCCACTCATTTCCATCAAAATATTCAATGCCCTTGAAGTCTCTGACCTTATACAGAGAATCTCTTCCGTAACAAGTACCTAGATAAATATATTTTTTATTATTCTTTTTTGCACGATGGATTATGTGCTCCATCATAAACTTACCAATTGGCATAGACTCTAAATATTTTGTATCATAAAACGAAAACCAATAATGTATTATATTATTATTACTGAAAGTTATAACATAACCTATTGGATTGTTATCTGATTTAAATTCATAAATTTTATTATAATTTTTTCTTTTAATTATGAGTTGAAGTCTCTCATCTGATAAAGATTCATTAGAAAATCTTTCTTTGGAATATTTAATACAAAACTTTTTGAATTTATTATCATGATTAAAATTTTCTTTCTTGTGTTCATCTACTGAAATATTTAATGATGACTTAATTTTTTTTATAACTCTCTTGTTTTCAGACAATCTTACATATCTACTAAGGTTTATTCTTACGCTTCTTGCTAGATAATATATTTCTTCAGTATTTTTAGCATTACCAGTGTAGGGTAGATAACCTCTTTCAAATGCTTTCTCAATCGAGTCATCTTCTTCGAGTATTATATTAACACAATAACCAAACCTGTAATTTTGGTAATCTATGCGATCCTCACTTAAAATTTTTTTCATTGAGATATGGTTGACGCAATTTAATCAAATCAAATAACCTTTTGAATACTTTTACTTTTGATAATTCATTAAAAATGATTTTTATTCATATATTTAATATATATAATAAACCAAAACGTACATCATGAAAAATTTACCAAACATTGCTTTATATGCTTTTGGAGGTATTTGCACTCTTCAAGTAATTTCTTTTCTATTATTTATCGAAAGTATTGTTCCTTATGTTTTTAATACTACTCCTGAGGGTTTAGAGATAGCTGTACTCATGCATTATGCAATAGCTCCTTTATTTCTTATGATGGGTCTTGTTGCATTTTTTGCTACCACATTTGAGCTTGAAAGTAAAAGAAAAGTTATTCTTGCTGTTATAATAGGTTATGTACCTCTTTTTATTGTATTCAATTATTTTATGGGACTTGAGGTAATGAATGCTGGTGTTGAGACCTATATATTAGATATTATATGCTTCTTTTTAGGTCTTATAGCATATTTATCAAGTAGTAAGCAATCTAATTAATTAAAAATATTTTCAATTTTTAGATTTTCACTGGGAATTACACTGTTAATATCATTAGTGTAATCTTCTAATGAACTATAGAACTGATCAACCGTGAATGAGAATAGTTCTTCAAATTTTGTTTTCCAGTTATTATCTGATGGATTTAGTTTCCAATAATCCTTATATATTAATCTGAAAGCTTCCTCCTCAGTCTTTCCTTTTTTCTGTAATTCTTTTGTGAGAGCAAGCGCCATAAACACTGAAGAGGAATAATTTGTGTCTTTGTCAGATGATAAATCAAATTTTTCAAAGATTGTAGGGTTGTTAATTGCAGAAACGTCAACTTGGGATTGAGCCTCAAGGAAGTAGTTTTCTCCATAGAATTGTTGAATATATATAGATTCAAATGATGCTGCTGTTCCTTCTGATAACCATTTAAGTTCTATATCTCCATTAAAAAAAGATTTTGATAAAGACATCTGGTAGACGTGAAAGTACTCATGAGCAATAACTGAGAATCTATGCAACTGGTTGTATTTGAATTCGTTCTCAGGTATTTCAAGGACCATGTATCTCTCCTTGTCATTCCCACAGATACATGCTCCTGTTGTGTTTCCGATATGTTTTTTGAAAGGTTTATCTACATTGCTAACCCATGAATAAATACTCATATTATCTTGATAACTTCTTGGTGTAGCTGGTATAAGGTTTTCTAAATTACCAATTATTGTATAGAACTCTGATACCCACTCATCAGGTAAACTTTCATGTAAATTATAATTAAAAATAAATTTTTCATTTAAAGTTTCCTGATCACCTTCTTCACATGAGACACAAATAGTGATTATTATAAAAAGTCTAAAAATATTTCTCATATCATAAATTATCCATGATTTCATTGAAATGGTATATGTTATTTCCTTTTATATTTTTCATTGATATTTTATGCATGGAAGATGCCACATAATCTGCTTTAATTGGTCTGTAATCTTCAGGCATTAGAGATGAAAATAAAGGCATTACGTGTTGAGCTAATTTTTCGCCGAATCTACTTTCATTCCTTTTCCCAAGTAGGAGAGAGGGTCTAAAGATAGATAAAGAATCAATTCCTATTTTTGATACATCCTCATCAATTTCTCCTTTTAGGCTTAAGTAGAAATTATTTTTAGATCTATCTGCACCAGCTGTCGATACTAAGGATAAGCTCTTAATTTTATTCTCCTTACATGCTCTTGCAATATTTAATGTGATATCGTAGTCAATTGATCTGTATAATTTCTTATTATAATTTACTCTTGACTGAGTAGTACCAATTGCAGAATAGACATAATCACAATTTTTTATTGTTTTTTTAATTTCATTTAAACTACTAAAGTCAATGACATGATTTTTATGTTTTTTATTATTTGTTATAACCTCATTTCTTGTTAATGTAACTACCTGTTCACATAAAGGATCATTAATTAATATATCTGTTAAAAAACCTCCAATTAGGCCAGTAGATCCAAAAACTGATACTTTATAAGTTTTCATATTAAAATGTTCCCCACTTATTTTTAATCATTACTCCCAAGCCGCCATTTATTAGAATTAAAGATAATGTGCCAATCATGAACCAGTCTGAGTTTTCATATTTACTTATAATGGCTAATCCAAAGAGGCAGATTCCACTTGAGAAGGAAATTAATCCAACTAATGCCAATGTGTACCTTTTAAATTTGGATTTTTTCAAATCTTTATTCTTTTAATCAAGTATATTCAAGATAATAATCAATGATAATTTAAAAATATAATTATGAAAAAAGTTTTTTTAATTCTTTGTATTCTGGGTATTATAATGCCTTATTACCAGTTGTATTTCTTCCTAGTGGGTGATAACCCTACATTTGACTATTTTGTATCAGAGATCTATTCTTCACACCCAGTATCAATGATAACATGGGATATAACTATTGCTTACATTTCTTTTTTTACTTTTTTACTCTACAAAAGAGCTAAACACAATTTGAGTATTTGGAAATATATACTAGCCTCGTTAGTGGGTTTCTCTTTAGCGCTTCCATTGTACTTATATGATAACTATGATAGTTAATTATCGTAGAAGATATTGTGAATATTTTCTATATATCTATTTTCTATATCATTATGGGCCTTGTTTGTCTGTCGATTGTTATATCTGTAGAAGATTCGATTGAGCTAACATATTACAAACAGATTATCTTAGGACTTGGTATAATATATCTTATTCTTGGTGGTTCGAGGTTGTATAAACACTTTACAGGAAAAGATTAATTACCAAAAAAATCTTCCACTGGACTTATCAATCTGCTGTAAATCACAGAATTCGAAAACAATATAAGGTAAAATCCAAAGCAGTATGAATACAATAAAGAATAGAATTCTTGCTGTATTCTCACCAACTGATTCACCCAATAATTCAATTAACTTTTTTTTGTTTGTTTGACGAAGAACAACTACATAAATTAGGGGGAATAGAAAGAGTAATATGTATAGAAAATAATAATTGATATCTAAACAATTCATAAAATTAATTTTTTAGAAAATTTACGACTGATTTAACAATACTTTTATTTCTTAGAATTCTTCTGTGTCCAAGACCTTTAGTTATTATTAGCTTCCCCTTTTTAAAATGCTTAATGCTTTCTTTTGAACATTCTACCGGTATATCTCTATCGTCGTCACAGTGTAAGATAAGTGTAGGTGTATTTGAAATTTTTGCGCATTTTATTAAATCGTAGGATTCAACATCCGAGCCAACTTTACTCTTAAATACATCTAATAATTTATTTAAAGATTTTTCTTTAAGTCCAATTTTAAAGATAAAATCTTTGAACATGTCTACGTTCACATGTGGCGAGCTTATTGTCACCATTTTTTTATACTTATCACCAAATCTAAGAGAATTCATTATACAAATACCACCTATTGAATGTCCAATTGCGTAATCAAAAGGACCTATTTTTTGATATAATGATCTTACACACTTTACAACCTCAGGAATAAGTGTAGTATTTGAAGATGATTGACCGTGAGCGGGTAAATCGAATGAGAAAACATTCATTCCTTCTTTGTGACATTCTTTTGCAAGAGCATGCATCTGAGTTCCGCGACCGCTCCATCCATGAACTAGTAGTACTTTAGGACCTGAAGCTTCTAACTCGTAAGTCATTATTTTTTTATCAACTTCAGGTATGTAAATTTTTTTGTGAATACTACTCAAAAAGTATTCGTTTTCCCTATCAGGTCTTCGAAACTTAATAGGTATAGAGAATAAAAAAGCGGCATATTTAACTGCTAAGTTCTCTGAAAAAAAATTTAAAAACTTTACTGATAAGACTATATATAATGGTATTTTAAGCGTCTGATTTGATTTCATTGTAAACCCTTTAAGTTTTAACCTTCACTCAGTGTTTTTTCTATTTTTCCTTTAAGATTATTAAGTGTCTTTATATATCTATCCAAGAAAAACTCCTTAACAAACATGGTTCTTGACTTTAGTTTCAATTGTGCCTTGAATTGCATATCTCCGTCAATACTTTTTTTTAAATTTTTATAATAATCATTAAAATTTTGATCATCACCATACACAATTATCTCAGGGTATTGGGTTGAAATATAACTACTGAGCCTTTCTTTAATTATTTTCTCATCTTCAACATTACCTACTACATAAGAGTATATAGTGTTATTTAATGTACTAAGCAAATCTTTGATTGAATCTGACTTTACAAACTTTAGACTACCTTCACTGATTATGGAATTATATCTATTCATTGGTGGAGAAAATGCCCTATAATCTATTAACGCAATTCCTACCTCAAACGGCGTGCCTGAAATGAATTTTACAGAGTCAAGGTATATGTTTTTATCATCAATTAAATAATTAATTATTTTACTGTCTCTCTGAAAAAATCCCTTTCTTTCTTTACAATAATTAGTAATTTCATCAAGCTCTATCTTTAAATTATATAATACTTTTAATCTTTCCTCGTCATTTCTTAGACTTTCTCTGTACTCATCAACAAGAAAAGATGCACTTACACCACTAACTATAACTAAAAACTCTACGCTATACTTTAAAAAATTAAATTTCATTATTCACAAATTATTGGTTTATTAAATTATAATAAAAAGTTTGGGAATATTAGTTGATTTCAATCAAAACCTCATTTTTTCTATCCCAAAACTTGTAAGGTGGATCGTAACCAAGATAAATTGGATTTCCTATAATCTTAATATTATTTTTATCTAATACACTATATAATTCTGATTTATACTTACTGAATTTTTCAGAATTATTATAACCTTTATAAGTTATCGCAGCATATTTTTTTGTAACACTTTTCTTTATTTCTATCCGTTCATCGTTAGGTTTTGAAAGTTCATCAATTTTATATTCAGAGGGCATTACAAATCGCATAGTTGAAGATTTTTCATTATTATTTTGATGCATATGAACTGGTGCTGTCATTGCAATTTTTTGATTATTTTCATTCCCTCCAAATATATATCCAGCAAGGATACCAAACATGTTATTATTATTGCTGTTTTTTATTGTTACTGACGCATATATAGCAGGTGGGTATTCTCTTATCTCAATATTATCTATAATGTTTAAGGTTTTAAAATTTTGCTGTTCAACCTGAGACATAAGTTTGAAGCTAATAAGGATAAAAATTATAAAAAAAAATTTCTTCATATATTGTTGACGTCAATATCTATTTAATTGTTACAACGTATTTGTAATGAAATAATATTTTTAAATATGAAAGAGAAAAGTTTAAATGTATATGGCAAACCTTTACAAATATGCGGAAATGATCCTATTACCGGTGCATTTAGAGACGGCTGTTGTAATACAGGGCCTGGTGACATTGGCACACATACTGTTTGTGCAATTGTTTCAGATGAGTTTTTAGAGTTTTCCAAGAGTAGGGGAAACGATCTAACAAGAGATTATCCAGAATATAATTTTAAAGGGCTTAAAGATGGAGATAAGTGGTGTTTATGCGCATCAAGGTGGGTTGAAGCATACGAGGTTGGGCTTGCTCCTAAAATTATTTTAGAAGCGACACATATAAAAACATTGGATTTTATTTCTTTACAAATATTGGAAAATTATAAATACTCATAAAATTATTGAATTTCTTCACCGATTTATCTATTTTGAAACTTTCTAAAAATTAAAATTTAAAATATGAGTTTATCACCAACAGCTGAAGCAATAAAACATTACAAAGTAACCTTTGATTGGAGAAATGGCTTTGAGTCTTGGTCTAAGGTACCAACTACAGAGAAATATCATATGCTTGCACCAAACTTGAATCTTGAGGCAACTGGAGCAGATGAAATTAGAGATATAATATTTGGTTTCTGTACTGAAAATGAACTAGAACAAGAATTAGTAGATATAATTGAGCACGGTCAATATGTAACTTGCATGCTTAATTTAAAAACTAAATCTGGAGAGAGTATACAGTGCGTAGAAGTTTTTCTTTTAGATGAAGAGGGTAGAGTTGATAAAATTTGGGCATTATAGGTTTTCTATAAAAACACCATCTGCCAAGAATGTTAATGAAACTTCCGGTTTAATTATTTTTTCAATTTCATCTTTGGATTTCCCCGCATCTTCTGCATAATGTCTTAATAATTCCACACTCAAGGTTTCTATTGACATCTTCCCGTTAATAATAGCTTTATCACCTTCTATGCCAGCTTTTGGAACGAAGAAACCATAATCTTTAAATCTTACTAAAATAGTATCTTTCTCAGCTCTAATCTTCATCCAACAACCTTTCATAGGACAAGAAGATAGTATTTCACCCTCAATTTTGACATTATAATCACTTTTATCATAAATATTTTCTCTTACTGAAACATATTCTTCCAATTCAGTAATAGAAAATTTTTCACCGAAAAAACCTTCATTATTCTGACTGTAAGATGTATTAAAAAGGACAACAAGAATGGATGCTAAAAAAAATTTTTTCATAATTTTTATTAATAGGGTAATTTTTTTACTGTCATAAAATTAATAGTAACAATAAAATTATGAAAGTTATTCCAGAGAATATAAATGAAATATAATACCTCTTTACAGGCGATATACTTACATTAAAGAACTTATGAAGTATTGGCTCAATGGCTTTTACAATAAAAGGTGCAAAAAAAAGAGAACCAACAGTTATGTAAAATGTAGCAATTACCAAAAATATTAAGATATTAAATAGAAAACTTATTTCCATAAAAGTTATTATAAGCCTTCATATGAAGGCTTATAAATATAATTTACTCCACGTAGGAAGCCTTAAAATTTAAGGTTTTTTTAACCATATCTAGTGTTCCTGTGGCAAGGATAAATTTTCCATTAGAAAGATTATCAAGAGTATATAACTTAAAAACATCTCCATTTCTTCTATATATTCCTCTTAAAATTGCTGTTGTGATCTCTTCACCATTCTGTGTCCAAGCTGTTCCATTAAATTCACCTTGACCTGATACATCAAGCTCACTTGTGAATTCATATGATAAATATGCTCTTCCGTAGGGACCAGCCTCACCAGATGCTGTTACTTTATAATTTTTTAAATCATCGGTATACATCATATCAACAGTAAAGTTTGCCTCAAATAAACCATCTCCATATTTAATATCTTGTGAAAATAAATTTAAAGACATAAATAGTACTGGTATAAAAAGTAACTTTTTCATTTTTATAAAATTTAAATTAAACATATTTTGTTGGGAATTAATTCTTGGGATTTTATAAATAAATCTATTCCAAAACTCTAACTAAACATTTATATGTATTCCCAACAAAATCAAATGTGCCAGTTGTTAGAAGTTGATTTCCATCAGTTCCATTTTCAAAATGTTTTACATCAAAAACCTTTCCGTTTCTTTTCCAAACACCTCTAACTGTCGTTTGAAGGAAATTTTCTCCATCTTGAGCCCATCCGATAGCAGTATATTCTCCGCTACCCTCAGTCCCAAATAGGTTTGTAAAACGCCATGTCATTTTTACATTCCATTTCCCATCAGGAGTTCCTCCTGAAACATTCACAATGTCTTCATCAATTCCTAATTCAACATTATCTATACTAAAATTTACAGGAAATTCGTCAACGTAACTGAACTGTGCTTTTGAATTAATATTCAAAAAAATAATTAATATTATTACTGAAACTAATTTTTTCATTTCAATTATTTAAAGGTAGACTAGTATTCCAAATATCTTTTTTCATTAACCATTCACCATCACTTTGTTTTTCCCAAATAACAAGATACTTACCATTGTCACTTCCAATTATATTTCCATTATCATCTTTGATGTTTAGAGAATAAGTGCCTTCATGATATGCTATATTTTCAGAGACAACAATGTCTCTGTCAGTGAAATATAGATCACATGCGCCCATATCTAATTCTTCTTTTAAAACTAAAGAAATCTTGTCTCTACCTATGGTAAAATCACCATTTGGTGGCATTACAACTGCATCTTCTGTATGAAGTCTAGCTAACCCATCAATATTTCCGGAATTGAAATATTCAACATACATCTGGTTTGCATCTACAATTTTTTGCTTATCCATAAGTTTTATTCCTCTTTATTAAGTTCTCTTAATTTTTCATTTGCAGTAGTTGCTCCAAAGAATTTTTCTACAGCCTTCTCATAAAATATTTTTGATTGATCCATATCCCCTTCGTTAAAATAAAATTCTCCCATTGAATCGTATGGATTATATCCCTCAGGGTAAAGAGAAATGTATTCCTCAAAAAATGATTTAGATTTTTCCTTATCACCTTTTCCATAGTAATAATAACCCAATACATTAATGATTGGTGCTATCATATATGAATGATCACCTGTCACAGATAAAGACTCTGAGTCACCAACCCCATCTCTTAGTTCTGCAAGAAGAGATTCCATAGCTTCTATTTTGTTATCTAGACCTGGTATTGTAAAGGCGTAGTAGAAATGAATTAATTTACCTTTAGGTTCCATTTCTCTCATTTCAGCCCATTTCTCATGTGTTCCGCTACCAAGTAGAGGCCAAAATCTTGATTTTCTTGGTAAGTCTAACAATGAGACAAACTTTTTTGACGTCTCATTCTTATTAGCAACATTTTCCTTTGCTTTATCAATATGCATTTTCTCTTTTTCGGATCCTTCAGGAGCTAGCCCTGCAAGAACAACATGAGGGCCAAATAATGAAGCATCATAAAGAAGAGCTTTCTCAAAAAATGTTACAGCCTTTTCATATTCAATATTATACATATGACCGAAAGCTGCATTTGTCATTTCGTTTGCAAAGGCATTTTCACTTTGCCACTCTATGTAATTTCCAGTGGATGAATCAAATGACCACGTTGCGTTGTCGGTATTTTGATTTGATGTACAGGAAAAAAGCAGTACTAAAACAATGGATTTGAGTATATTTTTCATTATTGACTAATTAATTGTAATCATTAATCTTAACTCTTGTCCATGACTGAGTAAATTCTGAGATATCACCAGTTGCCTCAAAAAAATCAGCAAAAGCTTTTGCCTCCTTATCTCCACTTGGACCAAATGAAAACGCATCATTGAGATCTTTATATGCACCATATATGATTATATTTTCTCCGTTGCTTATTCCGTGTGTTACTTGGGCTAAACCAACAAAACCAGGAAAATCATATGATTTCATAAGATCTGCAAAAGCACTCGTAAATGCAGGTACATCTTTACTTTTTACTTTAAAACCCCAAACTTGTCCTATAGGATTAAACTGATCTTCATTATATACCAATGACACATTCCCAGCAACAGCTCTTACACTTTCGACTGATGGTCTTACAATGTCAACATAATCATCCCACTCTTCTCCAGTAAGAGATCCTCTAATTTCAGCAAGGGCACTAGCTGAAGGACTAACAAAACTCAAAATATGTGATTCTTTGAAATCTTGTCCCTTTATTGGTATACTAGAGAATGTCATACTGACTCCTTCTGGGAAATCAACACTTGAGTAGTAATTATCAACAGCTTCTACGAAAGCACTTGCGTTCTCACCTTTAACATCAAGAAAAACATCATACCAATACAGTTCTTGCGAGTTGGCTGAGAAAGTAAAGAAAAATAATAGTAAATAAATAAATTTTTTCATAATTAAATTTTAGTGGTTTATAAATATTTTGAATCAATATAATAAAAGAATTTTATATTTAAATTTTAAAATTTAATTGATATGAATATTATAATTAAAAATCAGAATAATGCAGAGAGAATAACAAGATTTACTATCTCTTTATTCTTATTGCCATCTCCATTAATATTTGGTTATGAAATCTTTCCAATAGTACAATCAATCGTAGGCGGAATATTGTTATTTAATGCGTTAAGTGGCATGTGTACAATTTATAGATTATTTGGTGCAAATACCTGCCCTAAATAATTATTATAAACTTTTTTGAATATAAAAAACCTCTATTTTAATGAATTATTGAATTAAATTTTTATATTAATTCATATTAACAAAAAAATACGATATGAAAAATATATTAATTATTACATTTTTAAGTGCAATTATCTTCTCTTGCGGTACTGCAGTTGATACCTCTGAATGGAGTGGTGTTACAAGTCAGTCTGACGAAAGAACAATGATTGTAGATAAATTAGCCAAAGGTTATGTAGCAGGTAATTTCGGTATTGCAAGTGAATATTTCTCGGATGATGCTGTTCACATGGTAAATAATGATGTTTACACAAATGAAGAAATAATTGCTGGTTATAACTTTCATTCACTATTATATGATGAAATTCAACATATTGATCCAGTTTTAACTACTGTTGAGTATAATAATGGAGAGGTTTATACTAATCATTGGTCTGATTGGTCTGGTGTCTCAAAAATAACAGGTGAACAACAAAAAAATACTTTTCATTGCTGGTGGCAGTGGGAAGGTGAAAAAATTATAGGTACACACTGTTATTTTGATACAAGCGATATAGAGGCAGAGGCTGCTTTATATCAAGAACAGAACTCATCTAACTAAGTTAATTTTTAGGTATGATTTTAAAATCCATTGTTTCAGGATTGTGCATTTTAGCTGTAATTTATGGTATTGTAGTAAAAAGTAGAAAGTATTTTAATACTGGTTATTTTGTATTTGGAATCTTTATTGTATTTGATCAATTAACCCTATTTGCATCAAGTAATGATATAATACATCTCGCATTAGCAGCTTTGTGGTCAACTCAAGTTGTTTTAACAATACCAAATAATTTACCACCACTAACACGTGATGGAAGTGTAATCGCTAAAACTGCTGTACCAAAAATTATGCTGTCTTTATCTATTATAAACTTTTTCGGTGCATATTATGTAACTCTAGTTGATTATATACCATACGAAGCAATGTATGGACATATTCTCCTAGGTATTTTTCCGCTAGCTCCAGCTTATTTTATCCTTTTTGATAAAATTGAGATAGTAGATAAATAACGAAATACGTTTTAATCTATAACCACAACGGAGTGTTACTATTAACACTCCGTCTTGGTTATTCTAATTATGAAGAAAAAACACCTATCACAAAAAAGTGTAGAAAACTATATTCAGATAATTAACCAAAATATTATTGAATCAAAATGGGAGCCTGACATCATACTTAGTGTTAACAGAGGTGGATGTGTTCCTGGTGTTTATCTTTCTCATTATAAGTCAGTTATACATAAGGTCTTAGATTTTAAAGGTATTGATAATACTACTATTGATTTATACAAAAGAATTCTTGATGACAATAAAAATATTTTAGTGGTTGACGATATAAATGATACTGGAGAAACCTTAAAATCAATTTCAAAATATTTTAATGAATATTCTCAAAAAATTAAATATGCTGTAATTGTTGACAATAAAACGAGTTTGTTTAGTGTTGATTATTATGGTACTCAGATAGATAAAAGTATTGACAGTTCTTGGATTGTTTTTCCGTGGGAAAACAATGAAAATGGATAGAAATGTTTAAAAATACTAACAAAAAAATTCTGTTATTTCTTGTTTCTGTTCAAATCATTGTAATAACAGTTTCTAATTTTCTGGTTTCCTTACCATTAGAGGTATATGGGATAAAGTTGACTTGGTCAGCATTTTCATTTCCTATAGTCGTACTTGCTATAGATTTGACAGTAAGAGTTTTGGGTAAATCAATTGCCAGGGCAACAATTGCATTATCATATCCTCTGGCTATTTTGTCATCAGTAGCAGTATTACTTTTTGAGGGATTAGGAGAACAAGAAGCTTACAGGATTGGATTTGCCAGCGCCACTGCATACGGAGTAAGCACTTTACTTGATGTTTATGTTTTTCAATTTTTAAGAGAGAGATATAATTATTGGTGGATAGCACCTTCAATATCAACTGTTTTCGCTAATGTTATTGATACTTTTGTTTTCTTCTTCGCAGCTTTTAGTAATTCTAATGATACTTTTATGGCAGAGAACTGGATTGAAATTGCAACTAATCAAAGTTTTATAAAAATATTGATAGGATTGATTTTATTTCTCCCGTTTTATGGTATTCTATTAAATTATATTTTAAAAAAAATAAATAAAGACGATGTTTAATTGCTACTTCTAAACTTGTAGATAGCAAAGGAAATTATAAAAAAGCATGCAAAAACTGCACTGGATATAAGTAATAATGGCGCACCCATTAATTGTAGTACTTTGAAAGTGCCACTTAATATAAAACAACATAAAGCAATAACTCCAGTTAGATATACAATTCTTTTCATCTAATTAATTTACTTAATTTACTTTTTCCACGACAGCATCCATCTTATTATTTTTTCGTCATTGTAAAGTTTAGTCCATCCAGAATGTCCAAAATTACGAACATCAAATATAATATTTTTGTTGTTCTGCTGAATTTCATTAAAGGTTTTTTCGGCTAACTGAAAGCTTGAAACATTATCATTTCTACTATGGTGCAAGTAAATAGGGAGGTGTGACACTTTTGTAGCTAATTCTTTATAGGAGTATGGTGTATGATGTGGACTAAATGGCAAAATTGCAGCAAATTTATCGGGTAACCCTGATGCAACAATAAATGTACCTCTACCTCCCATACTTCTTCCAGTCAGATATATTCTTTTTTCATCAATCTTAATATTTGATGAAATATCATTAATAACATCGTTGATTTTGTTTGGACTCCAGTCGATACCAAGTTTAATTGGTGTTGCTATGATATATTCATCATCCTCTGGAACAAAAAAGTTTTTCCCATAATTTGTTCTACTCTGTAAGGTATAAGAATTATTTTTGATAGCGCCATGGAGTGATATAACTAATGGATATTTTTTATTCTCTTCATAATTTTTAGGAATATTTAAGACATAAGAATAACCACATTTGTAACGTAAATCATCGTTAACGCAAGACTCAAAATTATGAATAGGTTTATCATAATTTCTTATCCAGTTAGCCTTTTCCGTCCATGGGTCAGATCTATAATTTGACCACCAAGGTTCTCTTTTAGACCACTCCCAGTATTGATAATCGTTATCCTCAGAATATAAAACCTTAGTTAAAGAATTGATTTTGATCGTGGAATTAGATTCAATTTTTGGCCATTTATAATCAATTTCATTTTTATAGTCACTTTTTGAGTTAATGATAATACTACATGGAGGACATTCTTTTCGAGGTTTTGGTAATGAAATATTTATAATAATCAGTAAATAAATGAAGTACATATTATAATTTTATTTGACTAGTATTATTTAGGTCTTTTATTTTTTAATCCTTTAATATAGAAATACATTTTGACTAATATAAAGCCGACCAAAAAAATAATTCCTGGTCTTATTTTATAACCAAATAGTTCAAATGGACTTATAATTGGGAACTCCATTGTTTAGTTTAAAGATTCTGCTTTTCTAATTGCAAATTGGATATTATCATCATTTGCCCAGTCCCACTTATCTGTATATACCTCAATTGAAACCAATTCTTTCAAAGAAATATTTTTCAAGGAACAAAACCAGTTATGGGTTTGTGATCCAACCTTATCCAAACCCTTCATAAATCCATCAAGATTTTTATCCTCCAATTTTAAATTGTTTATAAAATCATTCCAAGAAATTAATTCTCCATCGTTATCATAGACAAATCTCATACAACCAACTGTTTTTATCTTTTCATCAAAAGAAGTATTCTCATTTAAAGTTGAAGGTAGATAATTACTCTGTTTAGTAAACCAAATGGCTGATTTGGTATTAATATTAGCAGTCTCAGGGACCTCAATAAAGCCATCTTGGAGTATACTAATCCCTGCTTTTATATGAGTATAATGGTATACAGTCATAATTACTGGTGTATATTAGAAGTGGTTTGAATGGCTATCATCTCCAGATTTAAAAAAAGGATCATCCCATCCGTTTTTCTTATATGCTGTGTATCCCTTATAAAAAAGCCAGCTAAATAAAACAAAAAAAACTGTTAGCAATAATATATGACCTAAATGCATAAATAAACCTATTTATATTAGTTTTAAAAATCAATTTTATCTGTTCTATAATTTTAAGAATATTTTCTTTTTATGTAAATAGTATGCAACTACATAACATACTGATGTATATGTAAGAGCCCAAAGTAAAGATGCTAATTTAGGATAGACTCCAATTTCAACCATTCCACCATAAATCATATCATTAAATGTAGAATTTAGTATAGGCATCCCATATGCGAAGTAAGTCATCATCTGAGACAATGCATAAATAGCAATAGAATTACTTCCAAATATAATTCCAATTTTAAACCATGAATGTAGTTTTAAAATATCACACAAAAGGGTAGTAGTTGCAAGAGTTAGAAGGGCCCAACCAGTTGTGTGCATGACATAGGTACTTGTCCATAAATTTTTATTAATTGGCATCAACCACTCCCAAATAAAGCTATCCAATAAGCAAATAAATCCAGCAAAGTATAAAATAATAACTTTCCTCTCAATTGTTTTTTTAGTTGTTAGAACATATCCAGCAAGCATTCCTCCAATTCCAGATGCAATTGCAGGGAAAGTACTTAAAATACCTTCAGGATCCCACGTTCCTTCCCACATCGATCCAGGTATTAAGATGCTATCTATATATGCGGCTAGGTTTTTACCAGGTTCAAGGACACCTGGTCCAATTCCAGGTACAGGAATAAATTGCATACACGCATAATATAGAATAAGTATGGATAGCATGATAATTAGTTGTTGAATCCAATTTGTGTAGTCATACATGATTGCGCAGGTTAAATAAACAATCGCAATTCTTTGTAAAACACCAGGAATTCTAATGTCAGAAAGACTGGGAATCCCTCCTGTACTCATAAAGTAATACATTGTTTCTGTGAAGGCTCCCAAAAATATACCTAGGAAAAATATTTTTATAGATCTAAGAATTATACCTTTTTTTGATGATGTTGTTCCTTTGTTTTTTTTAGAAAGTACAATTGAGACGCCAACTATAAATATAAAGAATGGGTATACAAAGTCAGTAAGTGTAATTCCGTTCCAGTCTGCGTGTAGAAGTGGAGAGAAGGTGTTACTCCAGCTCCCAGGGCTATTTACAATAATCATTAAAGCAATTGTAAAACCTCTGAAAACATCAACTGATAATAATCTATTATTCATATTTTTGTTTCTAGTAAATTAATTGATTTTAATTTAACATTACACACTTATGAAAACCAAAGAAATTGTATTTATTTCATCTATTCTTCTGATTCTATCGTGTGTTAACGAAGATAATGAGAAAATTGCTGTTGATGTTAATTACAGAGAGTCTAATCTACCAATAATAACTATTAATACCTATGGGGAAGAAATACCAGACGAGCCAAGAATTGATGCTTACATGGGCATAATAGACAACGGTAATGTTGTCAACAAAATAGATGATGTTTTCAATGACTACGATGGTAAGATAACAATTGAGAAAAGGGGAAATTCATCTCAGGATCAAGAAAAACCTCCATACAGATTTGAGACTGTTGATGGTAATGGTGAGAACAATAACGTACAGTTACTAGGTCTACCTGAGGAAAATGATTGGATATTATATGCCCCGTGGTCAGATAAGTCTTTGATTAGAAATGTTTTAATTTATTCCCTTTCAAATGAGATGGGAAGGTACGCACCAAGGAGTAAATTCGTAGAATTATACCTCAATGATGAGTACAGGGGTGTTTATGTTCTAATGGAAAAAATAAAAAGGGATAAGAATAGGGTCCCTATATCTTCTCTTGATCCTAATGAAAATTCTGGTGATGATCTCACAGGTGGATACATATTAAAATTTGATTGGGCAGAAACAGGGGACAATAACGGTGGTTTTAATAGTTTGATTGATGATATGAGATATAATTACCATTACCCAAAACCAGATGAAATATCCTCTCAACAGGAGAATTACATACAATCTTTCATAAATAACTTTGAAAATGTTATGAATAGCAATAATTATAACTCTGATGATGGTTATTCTCAACTAATAGATGTTTCCTCATTTATAGATTTTATAATCCTTCAAGAAATTTCTAGAAATGTAGACGCATACGGATTAAGTACATATATCTATAAAGACAAAGAAAGTATTAACAATAAGCTAATAGCTGGTCCTATTTGGGATTTTAACCATGGTTTTGGTAACTGTGATTACTTTAAGGCATGGCAGACAGACGGGTGGAACATAGGTTATATTTATGATGATATGGATCAGAGAGCATTCTGGTGGTTGAAATTGTGGAATGATGAAAGTTTTATTTCTATGGTTAAGGATAGATATAAAGATTTAAGAGGATCCGTGTTATCAACAAACAATATAAATTCTAAGATTGATGAATACGTTTCTTTATTAGGAAATTCTGTTGATAAAAACTTTACTAAATGGCCTATTCTTGGTGAATATATTTGGCCAAATTATGAAGTTTTTGAAAGTCATGAGGAGGAGATAATATATTTAAAGACATGGATAAATAACAGGCTGAGTTGGATGGACTCAGAATTAAATTAACCATCACTCATCCAAAAAAAATATCATACAATCCGAAATAATTATTAATGGTGATATAATAACATATAAATAGTCCAATCACTATTCCGATTATTGCACCTATCGTTTCACCTTTTTTGATGCTTGACTGACTACTTTTTATCATCATTTCTTCAGGGATTTTTATTATTTTTTTTAATAATGCAATCAATAAACTTAAAATAGCTATTACAATACAGCCAATAAATATGTAGTCTATTATTTCCACATTTTAAGTTAAAAATCATTTTGAAATACATCAAAAAAAATTAAAAATATTTATGAAGTAAATTTTTATAGGTAGGGATTTAAAACTTAGTGATACTTAATAAATCGCTTTAATATATTTCACCACTAACTGAAATTCTCCTTCTTGCTTGTCAGATATTTGAATTCCTAATGAATTTATTTCACTAACTTCTAAAGAAGGGTAATCATTATAAGCATATCCTCGCCAGTATGGTTTGAACTCATCTACATTCAAATTAATTTCAATCCACTCATCTTTTAAAGATTGAAAATCACACGAGTATGAAGCTCTTCTATTATTTTGTCTAAATCTTAATTTATATATGTTTCCATCACCCTTAACTTTAATTTTAAAAGACTTAACTCCACTTAAAGTTTCCTTAGGAAAACTTAATCTTGATGATGCAAATCCTCCATTATTATCTAATGATAGGTATCCGTTAAAAACTAGATTTTTTTCATCGTTAAGAGATAAATAAGACTTTGAAATTCCACCCATCACATCATCATTAACAATATTCCAATAGTTTAGACCAATATCTTTTTGTGTATTAATTATATAGAAACTTTTTTCTGTCATTATACCATTGGTTTGAGAATAAGAAAAAATAGGAATCAATAGAAGTAATGTAGATATTTTAATATACATATTCCTACAATACGGGAAATTAATAAAAAGGGTAGGGTTTCATTAAACAGAAACTAAGGTTTCTTAGGGTTTATTCGTAAATTACTTCAATAGTAGGCTCACAACCAATAACCTTCTCAATTAGTAATACAGTTATTTTATCTTCAAAAAAATCAGCTTTCACTTCCTTAGTATAAAATTCACCGTCAGCTGTACAAAAAAAAGTAAGAGTAACATAAACATCCTCTGTATTTTTTAACCCGTAAACTTCGAAACTTTCATTATTTGAAGAAACATCTGAAGAATATTCAGGTATGGCAGGGGAAGAGGCAGGATTAGATAAAGCCGATACTCGAGAAAACTCTAATCTATCTCCATCATATCTTAACTCCAAATTATAAACGGATGGCATAACACAACAATCCATATCATTTTCGCAAGAAATTAAGAAAAATGATATAAATATTAGTAGAACTCTCACAAGTCAAACCTACAACTATCTAATAAAAATTCAAAAGAGGATGGATTTAGTAGGGCTTGATCTCATATTATAAAAGTTTATTTCAATAATTAGATCTTAAATTGAAATCTACCGTAAACATAATTTAAATTTAAAAATACGTACAATGAAAAATTTAATTTTAACTATTAAAGCTTTGTTATTCACTGTAACTCTATCAGCTCAAACTGTAGTTGATGTAGCAGTATCTAATAAAGACTTTTCAACACTTGTGACTGCTTTAGAAGCGGCTGACTTAGTTGGTGCTCTAGGTGGTGAAGGGCCATTTACTGTCTTTGCTCCGAATAACGATGCATTTTCAAAAATTGATTCCGAAACATTAGGAAATTTATTAAAACCTGAAAATGTTAAAGCTTTATCAAATATCTTAACATACCACGTAGTTTCTGGTAAACTTATGGCAAGTGATGTTGCAGCAGCTTTAAAATCAGGCTATGGAAGAGCTAAGCTAACTGCTCTAAATGGCCAAACACTTACAGCTAGAAAGAAAGATGGAAAAATTTATTTAAAGGATTCTCAAGGTAATATGAGTGAAATTATAGCAACTGATGTTGCAGGTTCAAATGGAGTTATTCACGTAATAAGCTCTGTTGTAATGCCTGAATAATTTACATTTTAAATAAAAAAAATGAGCCCTCTTAACTATAATAAGAGGGTTTTTTATTTATATTATTTTAATATTTTTTATATCATCTGTTAACCACAATATCTCTTCCTCCTCGACCAGTCTTATCGAATAATCTTAAAACAATTAACTCTGAGGAAAGAACTTTAAATTCTTTTGTATATAATTCATCATCTGATGATGGCAAAGACCCATTTCTGGTGAATCTAACATCTAATCCAGGAAAAACAGAATTAACAAAAAGGGTATCATTTTTAATAATTCCCCCTGGTTTAGGTAAATCAAAATCAACCCCACCATATAATAACGATAGATGATTTAAAGTTTTGTGTCCAAGTGTATTGGCAAAATAACTCCATTCTTTACTCATAATTTCATCAATATTTTGAATCGATAAATTTTTTGTCCATTGATCTTGTTGAGACCACGCCTTTTCAGCTAGAACAATAAGGTTTGGATACATTAATTCATCAAATATCTTCTCATTTCTGACTGTTTCTGTCCACAACTGTCCCTGAATTCCAAGGAAATTACTTTCCATTTTCTTTTTTAGTGATACAGATTTAGGGTTTTTAAATCTTTTAAAATCAGATTCAAGATATGTTTTTGAATAGACATTTAAAGGCTCTGTTAACCAAGCGTCTTTATAATTTACATATCCCGACCAAGAAAGTCCATAATTTTCAGGATCTAAATCGTCAGTCATATCAAAATAAAAAGCAGAAGAATTACTCATGATAACATTGTATCCTAAATTGGCAAACTTATAAACCATGTCTTCTCTTCCCCCTCCCCAGTAGTTATTCCATACATATGGTGTAAAATTTATTCCATCAAAATTCCTATTAATATCGATTGAGTTTTGTCCATCCTCTCCATGAACAAGTAAAACATCTTCCCAACCACTAACATTTATATCCTTGTTGTTAAGTAGCTCAATAACTCTTCTAAAAGCATTTTCAACAAGATTATTGAACGTAATAGTGTTATTATCATTGACAAATTCTTGACAAATTGGTGAACCAATCCAAGCACCGTATGGTAATTCGTCTCCACCTAAATGAAAATTTTTAAGTTTAACCCCTGCATCCTCAAACATAAAATAGAGCTCATCGATTACTTTTTTAAAGAACCTAAAGCTACTTTCTTTACATATTGATATTACGTTATCATTATAACCTTGTGCAGAAATGTATCTACTCTGATCATTAAGGTCTGATAAGAGGTATTCCTCGGCCTTAAGAGTATCATTTAGTTCTAAATATTTAAAGTACCTTGATTCCATGGCTTTTACTGCTGCTCTTGAGTGAGCTGGAAAATTTATTTCGGGTATAATTTCAATATTTCT
>ENA-OSEY01000047-OSEY01000047.1-marine-metagenome-genome-assembly--contig:-NODE-47-length-84048-cov-8.693871_pt1 | contig 84048 bp, 83 predicted proteins | sample MGYA00248465_ERZ534230 | MGnify/ENA primary metagenome ERZ534230 (study PRJEB26409, sample SAMN06344110) | marine metagenome | isolation source: Sea water from surface | place: Atlantic Ocean:Southern... | reverse complement strand
AAGCACATCCATTTCAAGAAAAAATTCAGCACCATAAATTTGTGCGGCCCCTATATTTGTTCTAATACGTAAATCATCGTCTCTAATTTCGCCTATTTTGTTGTTATACCACACATAAAATAGACCCATTTCTAGGAAAAAAGGCTTGAAATCTAATTTTCGTATTCCTAAATCAAAGCTATAGCCTGATTCATCTTTAATAAGAGAATCAACAAGCTGTGTATTTGATTGAATTTGATCAGACTGGTTTTTTCCTTCGCCCCCCCCGCAAGATGTTATCAACACTAAAATTAAAAAATAAAAACAAAAGTTATTCATTACTTAACTAAACATACACTATTTTTTTGATCAATTTGGTGACGAATCTTCAAAAAATATAATTTGACTTTGTAACTTATTAAACTAACTTAGTTAATATGAATCAAAATCAGCTAAAAATAAGAGAAAAAGGGCAAAACTCTTTAACTAAGTTTCAACTAAATAATTTTAAAGCCGCTGAAACTCCTATTAAACATTGGTATCTTACAAGTGGTACTCTTGGATGGGAGTAAAGTGAATAAAAAAGGTATTGTTGTTGGCGTCACTGGGGGCAATGGATTCATTGGAAAAAAGATTATTGATAGGCTCTCTGACGAGGGGATAAAGGTAATTTCTCTACAAAAAATAAATACTAGTTTTGCTAAATGTGAAACTAGATTTTTTGATTTGAGCAGATTGGACACAATTAATAAAGAATTGTTGAATGACATTAACGTTGTTGTACATACAGCTGCGCTTGTTCATAAAAACAAGTCAAAAAAAGGCCTATATAAATTAATGAATACGGATGCAACTGCAAAACTATATGATTTATCAATTGCTTTAGAAATCAATAAATTTATCTTTCTTAGCACAGTCGGTGTTTATGGTAAAACTAGTTATACGTCTCCTATTGATATTGAATTTCCTACCTCACCAGATACTGAATATGGATATAGCAAGCTTCAGTCTGAAAATTATTTACTAAATAATATTAACAAAAATAAAGGAACAAAAATTTCTATTCTAAGGATTCCCCTTGTCACTGGAAAAAATGCTCCTGGGAATTACGGATTGCTTGAAAAATTTTCTAAAATAATTTTGCCATTACCATTTGGTTGCGCAAATAACAAAAGGACGGTTATTTCTGTAGAAATGTTAGTTGATATTGTTATTCAGGCCTGCAAAGATATTGAGCTTCATCAAGGTCTTAATCTAATCGGGGACAATAAACCTTTATCAACAAAAGATTTAATAATTAATCTAAGAGAGGATAATGGGCTTAAACCTAACTTTATTTCTGTACCAAAATCTCTAATGAAGTTTTGTTTATTAATAATTGGAAAAAGGAAGGTTTACGAACAACTTTTTGAAGACTTAATTTTTATTGATTCCATAAAAAGGAATAAAAATTAATTAGGAATCTTGTATTTAGGTTTTACTATTTATGCGCACTGTTTTACTTAAGTAAGTTTGATAACCTTTCTGGAGGTTTTGGCGCATTTCTCAATAGTTTCCAAGCTATATTGGAAGATGGAAACAATATAGCCCAAGCTGTTATTAAAATAGATAGGAAATATAATGATAATCCTCTGTTTTTTATAAACCACTCTTCAAGCTGACCTTTGTATGGGGCAATTACATTCTCGTAAAAATCTACTGGAACGTTGTTTCCATCCATCAATTCTTCTTCATCTCTAAAGATTATTGAACCGATTCCTGAAAGGCCAGGACGGACCTTTTTAATGGCTTCTTGGGTAGAAGTGCTATATAAAGAAAATGCTTCCGATGTAAGAGGCCTAGGACCAATAATACTCATGTCACCCTTAAAAATATTTATTAATTGAGGAAGCTCATTAATTTTTGATTTACGTAAAAATTTTCCTATAGGCAAAACTCTTGGATCATTCTTTACTGTGATTGTACCTGTTCCTATATGCGGACTATTTTTAAGCATAGTTGCAAATTTAAACAACATGAAAGGCTTGTTATCTTTTCCAATACGTTCTTGTAGAAAAAAAATTTCACCTTCACCTGAAAACCTAAGTATTAATATTAAGATGATAAAGAGAGGTAATAGCGCTAACAATGCTAATCCAGAAAAAAGAATATCAAAAAAACGCTCCATCTTTACATTCTTTCATCTAGATATTTACCCGTTTCTTTATGAGTAAAATCAGGAAGTAAATTAAAAAATAAATCAATGATATCTTGTCTTGTCCAATCTTCTTTTTCTCTCAGTGTTTTAACTTCATAAATAAAATCATCTAACTTAGATGCATCAAATTCTGGTTCATTCATTATTACTCCAATAGAGTCAAAACGATTCATATCAAGATTTTCATTATTTGTAAAAAACTCTTCAAAATCTTTCTCCCCTGTTGTATCACTTTTAAAGAAATAGCATGGCCATTGTTTTTTTGCTATTAACTTTTCAGCACTATCTCGCGCTTCATTTTCTGATTTACATTCGAAAGGCTCAAAACCTTTATCATGAAGATAATTTAGTGCAATTTCTGAAAATCTAATAAGTTTTAACTCCTCTCTGAGTTTAGGAAAAAATATATCTCTATTTTGTCCAAGTAAACCAGACAGCAAACAAAGTTCTCCTGATTCTTTTGGCGTAACAAAGTAACGTCTAACATCATTAGGTGCTGAAAAAGGCTGTTTCTTTGCAAATCTCTGATTAAAGCCATGAAGCAAGGAACCATCTGAAAATGCTACATTAGCGAACCTTGCCATAGATACTTCTTGATTTAAACTTTCACGCATCAAGAACATCTCCATAATGCGTTTACTTGCTCCCATCATGTTAACTGGATTTGCAGCTTTATCTGAAGAGACACAAAAATATTTTTTTGCATCCATATTTTTAGCCATGTTAAGAGTATCTAAAGTATTGAAAATATTAACCATTATCATGCGCATTAATGTATAAGGATCTGATTCACTTCTCACATGTTTAAGAGCTGATAAATTAAAAATATAGTCGTATGAATTTTGATTAGAGATAAATGCTTTAAATTCATCGCTACCGCAATCAATAGCAAAGGTTTTAAAATCTTTAGTGCCATACCCTAAAGTACTTCTTATATCTCTAACTAGCTCCGCCATGTTATTTTCACTAATATCAACAACATGGAGAGATTTAGGTTCTCTTTTAAAAATTTCTTTTGTTACAGCTTGACCAATCGTTCCTGCGCCTCCAATCACTAGAAAATTTGAATCAGATACCATTTCATTCAATTTATCTGAGTATGTATTAATATCTTTTGAGAAAATTTCTTTGTTTCTACCTATCAAATTTAAAATTGTCATAATATTCCTATGATTTATTATTTTACATTTCCTTAATTTAAATCTCTTGAAATTTTGGTACCTTTGATGTGCCAATTCATTCAGGCCAATCCTTAAGAATGATAACTTTTCGTTGAAGGCGACTATAGAGTGATAAGTGTATATAGTTGTTGTTAAATATTAAATAAATTTTTGGGAGAAATTATGGAAGAGTTAGCGATGCAAAGCGGTATGGTGGAATTAGGGATATGGGAAGTTTTTGTACAATCAAGAATATCAATTTCAATTATATTTTTAGCAAATGTTATTTCTGTCTTGATTGCAATTGGGCTCTCTAGAGTATTAATACAACAAGGAGCTAACTTTTTTTTAAAACTTATCTTTACAGTATTTACTTTTGCAGTTTTTCTTAATGCTTTTAATAATGGAGAATGGGTTAATCTCTATTTGGAAGGAACCGCTTCATCCTTAGCTAACTTAGATGCAGTAAATGGCGCGATTGATATTAGTGCTACCTCTAAAGACTTTATTGATTCTGTTAATTCAAAAGGAAATATTATTGGAAAGATTGGCATGTTTGTTTTTTTTGTCAGCGGACTATTAATTGCAGTTATTCCATTGTGGATCAACACAAGTTCCAAGAAAGAACATTCAGAGTGACAAAAATCGAGGATGCCAAAGAAGGAATGCAATCTTTTATTGAAAAGCGAGATCCAGAGTTTAAAGGTTCATAAAGTAGAAATATTTTTATTCAAGTTTATAATGTGAATGAGTATCAAGAGTAGGATTTAATTCCTCTCCAACCTGCCCACTCCGGCAAGGTGGAAAAACGATACGGTTAATCAACAATTAATGGAGGCAACATGTCAAAACCATACGAACTTTATGTTTTTAATCAATTTCCTTGGGAGAAAGGAGATCCAGATCCTAATAGAATAATCTTTAGGTTCACAACCAGTCGTCATATTTTTGTTTTTATAGACATCTCCGACGAGGATAATGCAAAAATAACTGGGATGGGGTGGTCTAAAGGTGGCTTTGGTAGCAAAATAAAATTTAAATCTCAAAAAGAAGCGTGGGGCATGTTTTTAAAATTTTTTGAGATTCCTGTAAAGTTTGAGATTAAGAATGATTAAAAAAATTTTTTATAATTTCTTTGATAAGATAATCTAGATGAAAAAATTACTTTTAACAATTATCTTAGCTAGCTTGACTGTCAATGCGAATACGTTTCAAGATCTTGAAATAAGCAATCAACTTTTAGCTGCAGGGGAATACGGACAAAAATCAGCTTGGTCGGTAGGAGAATTAAAAGAAATTGAAAATCTCATTTCAAAATTTTCTGATGACTCGTTAAAACAGATTTGGTCTGGTAATTTAATTCTTTACGCTTTGACTGCCAATGGATTTGGAAACCAACCCTCTAGGGGCCATTGTCTAATAGCAAAGAACAATATTCCAAAACTTAAAGATGACGACTTAATAGCTTTATGGAAAATGAATTACTCTCTTTACGGGTGTATTTAGAATTTCTGGCTACTAAATTTTAAGATACATGGGCTTTTTTCTTTTTATTGTATTTTCTGTTTTTTCTTTAAACTCCTTAGCTGAATTAAAGTACAACCCATTTAATGGTGAATACGAAGTAGCAGAAGAAAATTCAGTGCTAAAGTATAATCCTTACACAAATGAAAGAAGTTATCAGTCACCTGACGCCGTCTTAGAGTACAATCCTTTTACTGGTGAGAGAGAGTTTAAGTCTCCTGACGAAAAGCTTAGATACAATCCCTATAACAATACCAGAAGCTTTGAAGACCCTGATGCAGTTTTAAAATATAACCCCTTTCAAAAAAACTGGAGCTTTGTAGAGCCTGGTGCTGAGCTCGAATACAATCCCTACAAAAGAGAATATTATTGGGAAAAAAATTAAACTACTGTTAATTTCATAAGCACGGAATAATAATAATAAACTTTATAAGTGTTTATCAAAAAATTTCATCATAACTTTTAAAGCTGGTATTCCATCCTTCTTGAAATCATTGCCCGCATAGATTGTTTTTCCAGAATCTAGGTAAGCATGATTTCTGTTCAAATGTTCCCAGTATTCAAATTCTTGATTTTTATCTTTTAAAGCATTTGCGTATTGTTTGATCATTTTTACAGGAGAGATTCTGTCTTTAGTAGCTGAAGTTAAAAGTTGGGGAGGTAATTTTCGCTGAGAGACGTCTGGAATGTTATAAATTGGTGAAATAGCTTTATAAATTTCAGGATGATCAACTGGATTAAATTTTTTTCCCAATACACCTCTAGGTTTGGAAAAAGCAAGCCACCAAAAAATATTTTTATAAGTTTCGGCACCCCGAAGAGCAAATTTATAAAAATTATATCCTCCATAACTTAAGACAGAAGCTTTCACACTTAATAGATTTTCTTCAGAGATTTCATTCAAAGATTTATCAGGGGGTAGATATGTTGGTTCAAATGCAAAGGTATTTTCAAAATCTTCTTTTTTTCCAATTTTGTCACCTAAATTTGTGATCATGGAACAGATATAAGCACCGGCACTATCTCCTGTGATACCAATTTTTTCTTTGTCGCCGTTGTACTTATGAATATTTTCCTTTATCCATAAGATACTTCCAAAAGCGTCGCCAATTAAATCATTGAACATAACAGTGTTATTTTGATCCCTTAATAATCTGTAATTTACATTGCAGACAACATAGTCATGATTAGAAGCTATGTATTGAGCCATATTATTTAGGATTTCTTTCCTTCTAATTAAAAACCCTCCACCGTGGAACATAACAATAACAGGACAACTTTCAGAAACATTTTTTGGTGAATAAATGTCCATCGTTAAATTGAAGTTTTGGGGCGAGGACCAAATTAAATTTTTCGTTAAAACGTACTTTTCAGGATTATTTATTTTTCGGTCTTTAGAGTATTTCTTTGAATACATAGTAGATAGTTTGTAGTCTATCGAATTAGAATGTCAATGAGTTAAGCCCATGAGAAATCCTGTTTATGAAAAGAAAAATTAACTTAGTGATAATAAAGATAAAACTTGATGAATAATCCTAAGAAATTAGTTCCTGAAGGAAGACTTCAGAGAAAAGCTTTAGCTTCTGAATTTTACATTTCAAAGTTTCGTCAAGTGCTTATGAGACATGGATTGACGATGAGTATCATCTTGTTTTTTTGTATTCTTATTCCTTACATCCCAACAGCCTTAATTTCTTCGATCGCAGATCTATTTATTAATCCAAATAAATATTTTTTGTTGAGTCTAAGTGTAGTCATTATGATGTTTTTATTTCTTTGGGTTACTAGCAGGGAGCTCAATTTTAGACAGCTTATTTGGATTATTTATTTGTTATTAATTTCAATTATTGAAGAAATATCTTTTCGACTTTCTATCCCAATTATTGGAGTTAATTTTATGAGTGATAATTTTTTTTGGTTAGCTATATTCATCAGTAACTTTTGTTTTGCGGCAATTCACTATTTCACACTGAGATGGAAGCTATCAGCTTGTGTTTTAGCATTTTTGGGGGGGATGGGTTTTAGCAGATTGTTTCAAATCACTGAAGACTTAACTTTGGTTATTATCCTTCATTGGCTTTTAACTTTTTTTAATACTCCAACAGCTCCAAAAAATAATCATCTCATTCAGAAGAATTAACTTTACCTTTTATGAAAAAGGATAAACCTATTAAAATCGCAGCTAAAATTAAGTAGTAATAAATGAGTTCTGAAAAAATTGGAGTCATACTACTCAATCCAGATTCCGTAGCTTCTCCACCAAATAATCCTGCTAACACTCCACCTAAAGAAGAGGCTAAAAACCATAAACCCATCATTTGTCCAAGATATTTTTTTGGCGAATATCTAGAAAAAGCAGAAAGTCCAACTGGAGATAATGCCAATTCTCCGAAAGTGTGTAACAAATAAGTTACTAGTAACCACTGAACTCCAACAGGAGCAGAGACCATTGCGTAGTCCACTGCATATAACATGACAATAAATCCCAAGCCCATGAAAATTAGTCCAATTGCAAATTTGATCGGAGTGTTCGGATTAAGATTTCTTTTGCCAAGAAATATCCAGAGATAAGCAAAGAAGGGAGCAAACATTACTACAAAAAGTGGATTTAAAAATTGAGTCCAACTGACAGGGGCTTGAAAGGAACCGAAGCTAAGGTCTACATAATCTCTGGTAAAAATTGATAGAGATCCGGCTGATTGATCGAATCCTGACCAAAAAGCTGCTGCACCTATGAATAACAGAAGAAGCATCAAGACATTTTTCTTTTCAAAACTTGTTAAACCGGCGAAAAAAAATAAATAACCAAAGTAAACAAAAGAAACTGCAACTAGAAAATCTCTGAAACGTTCAGCAAAAAAAACTGGATCAATGCTCCATAATCCTAAAATACCTGTTATTACAATTAAAGAGAAAAATACTATTGAAAGCATTGTCCACATTTTTAATGAATTTCTTTTATCCTCAGACATGTCATTTGGGTATAAACCCGCATCTCCTAAATTACTCCTGAAATAAATAAACTGTAGGACGCCTAATAACATACCTACGCCCGCTGCTCCAAATCCCCAGTGCCAACCTATACGCTCTCCTAAATAACCACATATAGCAAACCCAAGCATACTTCCAATATTTATGGACATATAAAATACGGTAAAGCCAGAATCTCTGCGTTCATCTTGTGCCGAGTAAAGTTGTCCAACGATTGAAGAAATATTTGGCTTTAAAAGTCCTGTACCGATAGCTACAAAAGCTAAGCCAAGGATAAACGTTTGTTCTAAAGGAATGGCAAGAGTGAAGTGTCCAAGCATTATTATTAACGCTCCATAAAGCACAGTCTTTTGATAACCTAATAGATTATCTGCTAGCCAACCACCAGGCAGCGCTAAGAAATAAACCATGCCCGCATAAATTCCATAGATAGCGTTGGCTTCAATATTTGACCAACCTAGGCCTGGATTTCCTACTACACCTATTGTCATATAAAGAACTAGTAATCCACGCATGCCGTAATAAGACATGCGCTCCCAAAGCTCTGTAAAAAATAAAGTTCTAAGTCCTAAAGGATGCCCAAAAAAACTATCTTGGGAAATCTTAGACTCTTTATCTATCATAAAAAATTAAATTGGAAGACAGTAAAAGTTAAATATCAAAGTCTTTAGAATTTTTTAACATGTGAGCGGGCCCATGATTGAGATTAATGGCTGCATTTTCTCCATAAAGCATTTCTTTATGGGCGCCAAAATTCTCTCTATCTTGAGCTAAAGGGGCTAGTTCCAAAGCTTTTTCCATTGCCATTGAGTACAATTCCTCAACTGGTCCAACTGATTGAATTATTCCAGCATCAAGAGCCGCGGGACCTGTCCAACGCTTAGATAATTGCACTGTTTCAAAGAAAGAATTTGGAGGAATTTTATGATGAAATAAAGCCAATTCTGGTCTTGGAATCTTCATTCCTAGTTGTATTTCATTAGCACAAATAAAACCTCTGTCTTCTCTCATAATTCTAACGTCATGAGAAAGAGCTAACATAAATCCAGCTCCAAAAGCATGACCATTAATTGCGCATATGGTCGGAATAGGTAACGTAATCATTCGTCCTAATAGGTACATGAATTCTCCTGAGAATACCTCTCTATCTCCAGCTTCAGGATACTTTTCTGGAGCGTTGACCCAATTTAAATCTAATCCATTTGAAAAAAATTTAGGATCTGTTGCGCAAGTAATTAAAGCTCCAGGACCATCATCTTTTTCTATTTCGTCTATCGCACTAGCAAATTCCCTAACAAAAGTTGTGTTCCATCGGTTTTCACCAGCGTCCATCGTCAGGGTATATACAGAATCTTCCTTTTTTAGTTCGATCATAAACACTTAATATTAATCATTAATTACTATACACAAAAAAATATTTTAATGGGTAGCTGAATGTTTTAAGATGAACTATGTGAATGAGGGTTTTTTAATTGTTACTGAATGAAGAAATAAAACTTGATTATTCAGACGTTCTGATTAGACCGAAAAGGTCAACTATGAGCTCGAGAGGAGAGGTTAAACTTGAGAGAACGCATAGGTTTCTTTGGAGTAAGAAGAAGTGGACTGGGATTCCAATTATGTCTGCAAATATGGACACTGTCGGAACTCCAGCAATGCATAAGGTATTGTCAAAATACAAATTAATTACATGTCCAGCCCGACATTATTTAAAGGAAAATATTGATAAATTCAATAAAGGCGAAAATAACATTTGTTGGTTTGGCGGCATTGAAGATATCGCAAATCTAGCTAAAACCTCGACTGGATTTATAGGCCTAGATGTGGCTAATGGATATACGATTCGTTTTGTAGATGCAGTCAAAAAATTGAGAGATAAATGCCCCGACGCTACTATTGCTGCAGGCAATGTTGTGACTGCTGACATGACACAAGAACTTATCTTGGCTGGTGCAGATATTGTCAAGGTAGGCATTGGTCCTGGATCGGTTTGTACGACAAGAATAAAAACTGGAATCGGATATCCGCAACTCAGTGCGGTTATCGAGTGTGCTGATGCAGCCCATGGGCTTGGTGCTCACATCATTGCTGATGGCGGTTGTGTTAATTCTGGAGACATAGTCAAGGCATTTGCTGCGGGCGCAGATTTTGTAATGATAGGCGGCATGCTTGCTGGTCATGACGAATGTGAGGGCGAGGTAGAAAATGGAGTTATGAAATTTTATGGAATGGCCTCAGAATCTGCGATGGACAAACATAATAATCACAATGATTACCGAGGATCGGAAGGCAAAACTGTGGAAGTAACTTATCGTGGGAAAGCCGATGATACTATTAAAGATATTTTAAGCGGTATCCGTTCGGCTTGTACTTATGTTGGAGCTAACCGTCTCAAAACTCTTTCAAAATGCACTACCTTTGTCAGAGTGAATAACACTCACAACACTATCTACGGAAACGAGTAAATAATCTTAAAATAGTCATTAGGGGAGATATGTCGTTATGGAATGATTTGAGTTGGGTTGAATCCATAAGAACTCCATATTTGTCCTTTTTCTTTGAAACAATTACGCTGATGGGATACCCCACTTTTTTAATTTTATTTATTTCTTTTGGTTATTTTTTCTGGTCGCCAAATAGATTTTCTCGAGTTGCATTAATACTTTTCATTTCTGCATTGATAAATAGTTTTTTGAAAGATTTATTTCAAGATCCCAGACCTCCTGAAGAATTAATGTTAGATGCCCAAATTGGATTATCTTATGGATGGCCAAGTGGGCACACTCAAATTGCGGTCACTCTATGGGGTTTTCTTGCCTACGAATTAAAAGATAAATGGTTTAGCATTTTTGCAAGCCTATTAATTGCTTTAATTGCATTCAGTAGGTTGTATTTAGGTGTGCATGACCTTGGAGACGTTTTTGCAGGATTGGTAATAGGTTTAATTATATTAGGTGCGTGGCATGTGGCGTTGAAATTGAATATAGATCAGAACTTGTCTTATAGAAATTCATTTCTGCTTTTATTTGGATTTCAAGCACTTATTTATCTTACCTATCCATCTCATCAAGACCACGAGCTGAGTATTTGGCTATTGGGAGTGATGACTGGTTGGTTACTGGGTTCCTCTCAAATTGAACTCCAGTTAAATAAAGTAAATAAGCTTTTGGTTTCTGGCTTTAGTGTTTTTATAGTTTTTTTTAGTATGATTTTCATTACTCGAATAGAAGACAGTATTTATCTAGAGGGGCTATTAGGTTTTAGTTTTAGTTACATTTTGGGCATCAGTTTTTCTCTAATAGTGACTTGGATTATCCCTCGCATCTGGAGATTACTTAACTTAGCCTCCTGAATAAGCAAAGAAAAACAACTTCTATTAGTTGAGAATCATTATCATTTAGACTATATTTTTGATCTTATGAAAAAGATACTAATTTTAATTCTTTTGTTTACTTACACTCTTAGCTTGGTTGCGAAGGAAGTAAATGTTTATACCTCAAGACACTATGACTCAGACGAACTTTTATATCAGGAGTTCACAGAAGAGACCGGTATTAAAGTAAACATTATTTCAGGTAAAGGTGGGGCGCTCCTTGAAAGATTAAAGTTTGAAGGTAAAAATTCACCGGCTGATATTTTTTTCACCGTTGATGCGGGTAATTTATGGAAGGTTCAAAAAGAGGGATTATTTCAGCCAATAAGGTCTCAACTAGCACTTTCTAAAGTTTCAAAAAACTTAAGAGGACCTAATAATGAATGGACTGCCGTTGCAAAAAGATCGCGAGTGATTTTCTATAACCCTAAAAACGTAAGTGACGAAGAAATAAAAAATATATCTTACGAATCTCTTGCCGATAAAAAATGGAAAGGAAGAATAGTAATCCGAAGTTCAAGTAATATGTATAATCAATCCTTAGTAGCTTCCTTAATCGATAGAAATGGAGAGCAAAATACTGAAAGATGGGCTAAATCTTTAGTGGAAAATTTTGCTCGCAAACCTCAAGGAAATGACAGAGCGCAAATTATGGCTGTTGCCAATGGCGAAGCGGATCTAGCAATCGCGAATAGTTATTACATTGGAATTATGCTCTCTGGAGATGCAGGGGAAGAGCAGCTTAATGCTGCTAAAAAAGTGAAACTCGTCTTTCCAAATCAACTATCATCAGGCGCTCATATAAATATTAGTGGTGCAGGTATTCTTAAATATGCCCCAAATGTTGAAAATGCGAACTTATTCATAGAATTCCTTCTATCAGATCGAGTGCAAGAGAGCATGGTAAGGAAATCTTATGAATACCCAATAGCTAAGGTTCCTATCAGCGATGAGATGGCTAGTTTTGAAACTGATTTTAAAGAAGACAACGCCTCTGTAAAAAAGTTTGGAGAGTTAAACCCTGCTGCAATAAAATTAATGGATAGAGTAGGGTGGAAATAGTCATACTTTAAAGTAAGAAAATTTATATGGTTTCTTGGAAAATATTACCTTTTGTAGTGGCAGTAATATTTATAACTCCCATTCTAATCGTCTTTACAAGCTTATTTGGAGAATATTCAGATAACTGGAGTCATTTAATAGAATTTGTCCTTCTAGATTATATCTCTAGTTCGATCTTATTAGTTTTGGGTGTTTCTTTGGGTGTTTTAGTTATCGGAGTTTTATCAGCATACCTTGTCACGAATTATAGTTTTTACGGAAAAAATACCTTTGAGTGGGCACTATTATTGCCGCTTGCTATTCCGCCCTACATACTAGCTTATACTTTTACAGGTTTATTTGATGCAAACGGCGATGCAAACATTTTAATTAGATACTTATTTAATTTGAATAATAATTTCGTTTTTTTCCCAAACGTTAGAAATATCACGGGAGCGATAATAGTTTTTTCATTTACATTGTATCCATATGTTTATTTAGTCACTAGAAGCGCTTTTTTAAACCAATCTAATTCTATAAAAGAATCAGGAAGACTATTGGGGTTAGGTCAAATAGGTATATTCTCAAAAATTTCTTTACCCCTAGCACGTCCAGCCTTTATAGCTGGATTAATGTTGGTAATAATGGAAACTCTTTCTGATTTTGGAGCAGTCGATCATTTTGCAGTTCAAACATTTACCACTGGAATATTTAGGACTTGGTATGGGTTGTACGATTTGAATACTGCCATGCAACTATCTTCTTTATTGCTAATGATTATTTTTCTTTTTTATTTTTTAGAAAGATTTTCTAGGGAAGGTATTAGCTATACTAATGACAATTCAACATTTAAAACCGCATCTGTTATAGGTCTCAAAGGACTTAAATCGGTATTAGCGTCTTCATTTTGCTTCATTCCAATCTTTATTGGTTTTATTCTGCCCATCATTGAACTCAGCCTTTGGGCTTTAGAAACGAATGTAGATATTTTCAATAATAAATTCCTCGTTGGCTCCTTCAATACAATTACGCTTGGACTTTTTACCGGTCTAATTTGCGCCTTACTTGCGATAGTAATTAATTTTTCTATTCGTTTTACTAAAAATAAATTTTTAGAACGCTTAAATTCTTTGATGTCTATAGGTTATGCGATTCCAGGTTTAATACTGGCGGTCGGAATTACTAGATTTTTAGTCTTTTCTGATCAAAATGTATTTACAAATATAAATTTCGTAATAACTGGATCTTTAGTTGGTTTATTTTTAGCGTACATAATCAAGTCATACGCACTTGCGAATTCTTCTATTGAATCAGGATATGAGAGAATAAGTAATTCCATCGATAATTCAGCTCAACTTTTAGGCTCTTCTGGTGGCAAACTTTTAGGAAGAATTCATTTCCCTTTGATGAGAACCAGTTTTTTAACAGCAGTGTTGCTGGTGACTTCTGAAGTAGTCAAAGAACTTCCTGCGACGCTTATTTTAAGACCTTTCAATTTTGATACGCTCGCTGTAATTACATATACCTATGCTGCCGAAGAAAGAATGTATCAAGCGGCTATGCCGTCTTTAGCCATAGTGATAATTGGAATAATTCCCATAATTTTTCTCACTAAAATGATAAGGTCATCAAGAATAAAAGACTCATGACTCAGAAAATTTTAAAAATTGAAGATTTAACGCTTTCTTATGCAAATCAAAAAGTTTTAAAAGATGTAAATCTAGAATTGTCAAAGGGAGAAAGAGTTTCAATTTTAGGAGAATCAGGTTCAGGAAAAAGTTCTCTTCTAAGATGTATTGCTGGATTTGAGCCAGTAAATAATGGAAAAATTTTCATAAAAAACAAATTAGTGTCATCAAATAATCTTATGATTCCGACAGAGAAAAGAAATGTTGGCATGGTTGCTCAAGAAAAAGCGTTATTTCCTCACTTAACTGTAAAGAAAAATATTTCATTTGGCATTGAAAGAAAGAAAAACAAAGACGAGGTAGTAACTGAACTAACCAATTTATTCAAAATTACAAATCTTATAGATAAGTTACCGAGACAAATTTCAGGAGGTGAACAGCAGCGAGTCGCCTTTGCAAGATCTCTTGCTCCGAGTCCAAATTTACTCATGCTAGACGAACCTTTCAGTGCCTTAGACAATGAGCTCAAGCAAGAATTGTATTACGAATTAGACAAGATTTTTGACAAACAGGAACTATCTATTTTGTTGGTCACACATGATCATGAAGAAGCAAAAATTTTAACTTCAAGATTATTTAAGCTGACTCAAGGCTCTCTAATTTCGATCGAATAGAAAAATTTAATCAAATTTTTTATTGATGACTATTACACATGAAGATTGCCGTTTAAAATAGATTTTTAAAACTATCATGCCTAGAAAACTTAAAAACTGTAACAACTTTCAAGATTTAAAAAATTTAGCAAGAAGAAGATTGCCTGATCCAATTTTTCACTACATTGATGGTGCTGCAGAAGATGAGACTACTTATCAAAGAAATACAGAGGCATTCCATGATGTTGATTTAGTTCCAAATGTTCTTGCTGGGGTGGAAAACATTGACATGTCAGTAAAGGTAATGGGCTATGAGTTAGGGCTACCAATTTTTTGTTCTCCAACTGCTTTACAAAGATTATTTCATCATCAAGGTGAAAGAGCGGTTGCTAAAGCTGCCGAAAAGTTCAATACGTTGTTTGGTGTGTCTTCTTTAGGCACCGTAAAACTGAAAGACATCGATGAAATGATCAATACTCCAAAAATGTTTCAATTCTATTTTCATAAGGATAGAGGTCTAAATGATTCTATGATTGTCATGGCCAAAGAAGCTAACTTTGAAATTTTAACCTTAACGGTTGACACGATCACAGGGGGTAATCGAGAGAGAGATTTAAGAACAGGTTTTACTACACCTCCAAAATTAACTCCAAAAAGTATTTTTCAGTTCGGGATAAAACCTGCTTGGGCTTTAAATTATTTATTTAGAGAAAAATTTGAACTTTCTCAATTATCAAGTCATGTAAATGAGGGAACAAATATTGCAATATCTGTCGGAGATTATTTTACGACTATGCTTGATCAGAGTATGACATGGGATGAAGTTATAAAGCTTAAAGAAAACTGGGGTAGAAAATTTTGTCTCAAAGGTATTATGAGTCCGGGCGATGCTAGAAAAGCAGTAGAAATGAAAGCTGACGCAATTATGGTTTCTAATCATGGCGGCAGACAGCTTGATGGTGGAAGAAGTTCTTTTGACCAACTGGACGAAATTCTACAAGAGGTAGGAGGTGAAATTGAGGTAATTCTTGATGGCGGCATACAAAGAGGCACTCACGTTTTAAAAGCTTTGGCAATGGGTGCAACAGCTTGCTCTGGAGGAAGGATGTATTTATTTGGGTTAGCTGCTGCTGGACAAAAAGGCGTAGAAAAAGCCCTAGGAAATATGAAAAATGAAATCGAAAGAGATATGAAATTAATGGGAGTAAAAAAAATTAGTGAATTAAATTCATCTATGATCAGATTTCGCTAGTAATGACTAATAAAAAAAGATAATTTATATTTTTTAATTGGGAGAAAAAATGTCAGATTCACAATACACACCACCAAAAGTCTGGAAGTGGGACAGCAAAAATGGCGGTAAATTTGCAAACATAAATAGACCAATTTCTGGATCAACGCATGAAAAAGAATTGCCAGTCGGTAAGCATCCAATACAACTTTATTCTTTGGGAACACCAAATGGAATAAAGGTGACGGTAATGTTAGAAGAGCTTTTAGCTTTGGGTCATGAGGGAGCAGAATACGACGCTTTCTTGATTAACATTGGTAATGGAGATCAATTTGGAAGTGGCTTTGTAGAGATTAACCCAAATTCAAAAATTCCTGCTTTACTTGATCGAAGTACTGACCCTAACACTAGAGTTTTCGAGTCTGGCGCAATGTTAGTCTATCTAGCTGAAAAATTTGGAGAATTTTTACCCTCGAATACTTTAAACAGAGCTGAATGCATGTCTTGGTTATTTTGGCAAATGGGAAGCGCTCCATATCTTGGAGGGGGTTTTGGACACTTCTATGCTTACGCTCCAGAGAAATTTGAATACCCAATCAATCGATTTGCTATGGAAGTGAAAAGACAATTAGATGTTCTAGATAAGAATTTAGCTGATAGGAAATTTATTTGTGGAGACGAATACACCATTGCAGATATTGCAATTGCTCCTTGGTATGGCTCTTTAGTTCTTAGGAATATCTATAACGCTGCAGAGTTTTTAGACGTAGCTTCTTATGAAAACGTTGTTCGATGGGCTACGGAGGTTTCAGAGCGTGAGGCCTATAAAAGAGGGTCTAGAGTTAATAGATCTCCAGATCAATTGAAAGACAATGCAATATTAGAACGTCACGATGCCAGTGACTTAGATTGAATATGAGTAATTCAGTCAAAATATATGGTGTACCAATGTCTCAAGCGTGCCGATCTTTGATATGGCTTTTGTTGAATAAAAAGATTAAATTTGAATTAATCTTAACTATGCCAGGTTCTAAACAAGAAAATGGAACAAGACACCCGTCGTATCTTGAAAAGTTTCCAAATGCCACTATTCCTGCATTAGAAGATTCTGATACAGGATTTTTACTTTCTGAATCTCATGCAATCATGTGTTATCTCTGTAATAAACATGAATGGTATGATTTTTATCCTAAAGAAATTGAAGCTAGAGCAAAAGTAGATGACTTTCTTCATTATCACCATAGAAAAGTAAAAGAGGCATCCCTCGCTTATTTTGCGCCAAAAGTAAGAACAGATCTTAATCTCCCTGAAAATCTCATAGAAATTTCTAGAAAGTCTTTTAATGATTCTTTGAATGCACTTGAAACAAATTGGCTAAATAAAAATAAATTTATTACTGGAGATAACGTTACCTTGGCTGACCTAGCTGCTTATGTGGAAATTGGTCAATTAAGAGATTGCTACACTAATCTTTATGATTTTAAAGAACTGCCAAATATTCAACGATGGATAGAAGATATGACTAATGTAGATGGTCACGATGATGCTCATCTTGTACTTAAAGAATTAGGAGATATAAGTGTTAGTCCTCCGGCTATGGAAGATATTGCAAAGGCAAACATAACAGGCTTCAAGAAAATATTAGAACTGTCTTCTTAAATTTTTTATGAATCTACCGATAGGTCTTTGGCGAAAAGCTGCACTTTTCAGTTTCTCTTTTATATTTATTTACGTTGGCATTGATCACTTTCTAAATCCAGAATTTTATCTTTCTATTATGCCGCCCATCCTACCGTTTCATTTAGCAGCGGTATTAGTAAGTGGATTTTTTGAGATAATTGGCGGAATTGGGATACTTATTCCATCTTTAAGAAAAAAGGCAGCATGGGGTTTAGCTGCGTTGATAGTTGCTGTTTATCCTGCGAATATTTACATGGCTTTGTCTCCAGATGCCTTTCCTGAATATTCGATAAATCTATTGTATTTTCGATTAATTTTACAATTTGTTATATTTTATTGGGCTTATTTAATTACTACACCAAAATTTAACCCAGCTAGATAAGAAAACTTAAATTTTTTTTATGTTCAAAACTTCCTTTAAAAGAACCTCAGTCATAGTTTTTTGTTTCGGTCTTTTAATTGCATATATGCCTGAAATTACAAGTGACATAGATAAAGACAACTCTAAACAAAAAATAGGTTTCTTCGGTCCAATGAAAAGCTTTGACACGGCTCAAACTACATTTGAGAAATTATCTAATGGTGGAATGAGAGCCACTATTTATCATGAGGCTATGAAAGGAGTAACTGTTGAACATTTAAGATGGTGGTTTGAAAACATCGACAAAATGACTACATTCAATGGCGTTGACTTCAACGGGATTGAAATTCCGAGATACCACCTTTGGCATCCTCACGATCATATAAAAGTTTACTGGAAGAAAAAGATTTTAGATGAAAATGGTAGAGTTTTAGCAGGTTCAATAATGCATATAAAAGAAACTTTTGGTGGTAATTTGATTGACGAAAGCGTTCTGATTACAAGGTTCGATGATCAGGAATATAATTTCCAATTAGGCATGTTTGGTATTAAAGGTGGAGAGTTGATTCATGCTTATGAAGACAGTCCAGAAGGTGTTTTATTTATGACCCAATTAACCATTAGTAACGATAACCCCATCTTTGGAAAACTAATTACTTGGCTGGTCACAAAGTTTCTAGTTAACGAGGAAATTCTTAAAGCTTGGATGCAACATAATATTGAAGAATCTGGTGAGAGTGAAAATTTTATTCCCACTCTTTACAATTATTACAACTAGTCTTGAAAAAAATTATTATAAGTCGTAAAGGTTTCGATTCTATTGCTGGCGGGGCGCCTTCACCAATTTTGGCCGATGGTAGAATTTTTTCATTACCTATTCCGCAAAGAGAAAAATCTCCCTATCGTTATAAAGACTTAAGATTTGATGAATTTGAAGGAACCGAGTTATTAAAAAAATCAGGTTCAAAGTTGTCACCTAATGACTTTTGTCATTTTGATCCAATACTTAATCAAGCAATTGGCATATTTGGACAAGCAAATGCAGCACAATCTGAGTTAGATAATCTTGATGTGCAAAAGGGTGATCTTTTTTTATTTTTTGGTTGGTTTAGAAATTATGGAGAAAAAGCAGTGAACCTCCATCATTTGTTTGGTTGGTTGCAAATTGAAAAAATAATAAAAGGAGAAAAAAATATAAAAGAATTTCTTGCATACAAAAGACTATGTCATCCTCATGGATTCAAAGATGTAAGCAGATATAAAAATAATACACTTTACGTGGCTTCTAAAAAGTTGAATTTTAAAAATAGAAAGCTTAAAAAAAAAGGATTTGGGCTTTTTAAAAAAACGCATGAAGATCTGGTATTAACAGAGAAGAATAAAACTAGGTCAAACTGGCAATTACCTAAGTCTTTTGCGAAAGCCAATAACTTGTTTATGAATAGATTGAAATGGTCAGACTCAAAATCACTAAAATTAAACTATAAGGGATTTGGTCAAGAGTTTGTTTTAAATGTCGAGGCTAATCCTAAAATAGCAAACTGGGCGATGAAGCTCATTCAAATGCACGGTTAAATAATTTTTAAAACGTTTATAATAAATAATGGAAAACACTACAAGATATCAAAACTACAAGGATTTTTTCCCTTTTTATTTGAGAGAGCACAGTAAAAAAAGTACTAGATTACTTCACTATTTTGGTACTTTGGGGTATCAAGTACTTTTTTGGTCGCTTTTAGTTACTCAAAACTATATATTTTTACCTCTAATTTTTCTTATGGGTTATGGTCCTGCTTGGGTTGGACACTTTTTTTATGAAAAAAATAAACCCGCTACCTTTACTTATCCATTGTGGTCTCTACGAGGGGACCATCACATGGTTTTCTTACTTCTTACAGGAAGATTAAAAAAAAGGTTAAACGAAGCGGGAGTGACAACTTAGTTTTTTAGGTCTTTAAATTTATAATCTTTCTTGATTAAAGAATTTTTCTGTTACTTTCCAGGCAACTTGTTGAAGTATTATCGCTTCGTCTGGATCCAGATTAAAAAGATAAGGGTTTCTTTCTGGCGACCTTTTATAAATCGATGAAAAAATTACACATGCCCCAAGGTAAGTCCCAGCTCTTGTAGGATGTCTTTTATCTTTCATGTACAACTCAATTTCAGAAAAATTTCTCTCAATCTCTGCAAAAGCTAAACCAACTGGAATAACTAAAATATCATTTTTGTTTGCGGCTTTAATATATTCTTCGGAAATCTCTTCTAACATCTCTGGAGTATCTTTATATGCCCAAGTCATCATTAAAATTGGTTCAATGTCTGCTTTCTTAAGTTTTTTTGATTTCTCTTCAATGGTTTTATGAAAATTCTCTTTATTATCAATTGGGCATCTACTGCAGTCATGCATTATGACTGCATCGAAAGGAGATCTTTCTTTCTTTACTAAGTTATTATTAACATCAAAGGAAAAGGAACCCATATCAGGATTTGAAATGTAAGAATTTATATCATGCCACGATAGAGAAGCACCGCTTATAGTTATCTTTCTTATTTGAAAATTTTCTGTTAAATCTTCCTCATTATTGACTAGACTTTCCAGAGGGTTGTGCATGCCATTATTGAAATATATGAAGCTGTTACCGACTACTAATAAATTTTTTGGATTAGTTATTTTAGTTTCTGTTACCAAAGGAATATTTGAATAAAGAACGTTTGATAAAAATAGCAAAAGAATGCTTCGCTTTAAAAAATACATATTTTTTTAAAATAAATTTTTAATTTTTTAAATGATACCTACTTTATAAAAAAACTAAATTAACTTTAAAGAGAATTTTTATATGAGATAATCTTTATTATGGAATATGTAAAAGCTGAATTTTTCTACAGAAAGCCCTTAAAAAAAGGTGAGCCAAAACCTCAATTTGGTCTTACTGAACCCGACCCTGATCGTCCCGACCATAAAAGTTACCTAAGAAATGTAAAGAATGCCAGAGACATAGATAGTTCTCTAGCAAAAGAGGGATTTAAGTTAATTAAACATAAAACAACAGTTCAAGATTTTTATGATGAAAGAACAGTTTCTTCTGTTTATTACGACGAGATGCGAGAGCTTGTCAAAAAGGAAACTAATGCAGATGAAGTTTATATAGTTTCTCATATTACTAGAAACGAACTCCAAGCTCAGCAAGGTAAAATGCTTGGTGCTCATAGGTTAGTTCATAATGATTTCACTCCTAATTTTAATGAAACGGTTAAACCATTAATAGAGGAATCTAAGACAGACCCTTCTAAAATTTCTGTTTATAACCTTTGGAGAAGATTTGATGAAGACTCTTTAGACGCACCTTTTGCTGTATGTGATTCATCAACTGTATCTGAAAATGAATTGATACCAACTGATTTATTTAATTATCTTGACGGGGAAAGTGGATTCACTGTAGAAATTTATCAGTCCAGTTTCAATGATAATCATCAATGGTATTACTACCCGAAAATGCAAAAGGATGAAGTTTTAATGTTTAAAACCTTTGATTCCTTAGAAAAACCATTTCTACCTACTTTGCATAGCGCATTTGATGATACTTCTGTCTCAGGAGACGCATCACCAAGAGAAAGCATAGAAGTTAGAGCTATTTGTTTGTTTAAATAGCTTTAGAAGTTATTGAGTTTAAGGGGAGAAAGAGGTTTATTAAAAATAAACTAATCCAATAAAGTAGCCGCCCATAAAAAAACTAATAGCGAAAACTGGATAAACCTTAAAAAACAATATGACAGATTGAATATAGTTTTTCATAATATAATCTTAACGAATAAAAAATATCCCAATTAGAACTTGTAATTATTTGTCTAGAGTATTTTTGACTTAAAGCAGTGCATTTCGTTCAAATCTTTTTTTTTCGTTGGAAACTTTTGGACAATATATTAAAGTAGTTTTTTAATATTTATTAAGGAGAGAACAATGTTAAAACTTCATTTTGCACCTGCTTCACGAGCCGAAAGGGTATTATGGTTATTAGAAGAGCTAGAGTTACCTTATGAATTAAATGCTATGCCGTTTCATCCCGAAGCTCTTAAATCTGAAGAACACCGAAAGCGTCACCCACTAGGTCGAATACCTGTTTTAGAAGATGGAGATGTTAGTATTTATGAATCTGGGGCAATCATAGATTACGTTTTAGAAAAACATAAAAATGGAGGTTTGAAGCCCAGCGTTGACTCTCCCGAGTATCCTTATTACCTTCAATGGTTTCACTTTTGTGAAGGAATGATTGCACAACCTATGAATACAATAGTAGTTCACACTATTTTACTTCCGCCTGACAGAAGAGATGAAACAGTTCTTGGTCAAGCCCAGAGACTAGCTTCAAAATCTTTACAAGCTATAGAGTTAGCTTTAGAAGGCAAAGAATATTTAATAGGTGATTTTTCTGGCGTTGAATTCATGACCGGACATTGTTGCACTAAGTTATCAGATCTTGGCTGCGTTACAGAAGATATGCCTAATTTAAAAAGTTATGTTGAAAGAATTAAAGCTAGACCAGCTTTCGTTAAAGCCATTTCTACTGGAACTTAATTTTAAAAACTATTAGATATTTTTTTACCCGCTTCAACTCCAAATTGATCAAAAGGATTAATACCGAGCATATTAGCTGTAATGAATGTTCTATATTCCCATAAAGCAATCAAGTAGCCGATATTTATTGCATCAATATCAGATAGTTCGAAGTGATTAAATAATGAATTTGCGTTCACTTCTATAGGTGTATTTTTAAAGTCGTCTAAATTTTTTTCAAATAGAATTTTTTGAGCGCTCAGTTGTTTAGAGATTAAATTATTATCTATTCTATCTTTTTTATTGGAGATTAAATCTACACAATATTTGTTTGTGCCTTGATGTAATTCTTGGAAAAAAGAATGCTGAGCTTTTGGACCGAAAGCTCCAAAAATTATTTGACTAGTTTTTTCAAAAATTGAATCTATATTATTTGGTTTTCCTAGCGATTCCATTTCGAGTTGTTGAAAGTAATCAGGGAGGGATCTAATAGGCCACGAATAAGATAGTAAAATCCTGTTTTTAAAATTAAGAAAATTATTATTCCATATATCTTGAAAAGAAATTTTTTTTATAAATTCTTTAAGATTCTTATTTTTAAAAAATAACTCATCGAAACGTAAGCCTCCTTTAATAAAATTTATTATCTGTTGATCCGCTGCTAATAAAGCAGGTAAGGAAATCATACTCCAAATCGAATACCTTCCACCAATACCACTGTCAAATAAGAAAACATTTTCTTTGTAAAATAATTCTTTAGCTTTATTTTCGTTCGAAGTAACAGCAAATAAATGAGATTTTGAATTTTTGCCAATTCCTTTATTCAACCAATTGTTAGCTCTGCTTAAACTATCTAGAGTTTCTGTCGTTGAAAGTGATTTAGATGATACGATAAAAATTGTTTTTTTAGGATCTAGAAGTTTAGTTTTTTCTTTAAATTCTGTTTCGTCTGGCCCCGTGATAAAAGAAAAAGCAAAATCTTCACTTGCCTCCGTTGAAAATGTTTCCAAAAGTAATTTAGGTCCTTCGAAAGATCCGCCTGTTCCAAGAATTAAAATATTATTGATATTTTTTTTTATTAAATCTTCTTTGAGGGCTCTTATAGTTGGTAAATCTTTTTTAATGAATAAATCTATAGATTGTCTATTTTTAACATGTGAAATAGATCTATTTTCAGTTTTACTCAAAAACTTACCAGTCCTAAGCTGATCTAGTGATTTATCAATATTTTTTTTCTGATAAATTTCTTCAAAGATATCTTTAATGTCTTCCGAAAAATTTAAACTTCTTGAATCAATCGATAAATATTTATCTTCATAGTTTTCATTTTGATAATCGATCAGATTTGATTCGGAAATTTCTTTTAAAGTTGAATATAATTTTTCCATAAAACTTACAGATTATAACCAATTTATCTTTGCTATTATTTAGGTTTATGAAGTTACCATTTGCAATAAATTTAATTAGATACTCATCAATTTTTTTTGTTATAGGTATCTTAATCTCTATGTATTTCTATCCTGGCGGTAATATTCATAATCCTGATCAAGAAGGTTACTCATTCACACAAAACTTTCTAAGTGATTTAGGAGGTTATAAGTCTCATTCTGGAGAAATTAATTTTTTGTCATCTACTTTATTTGCTATTTCTCTTTCCATTTTTGCACTGGCTGGAATAGCCTTTTTATCAATTCCAAGATTATTTATTGATGATCAAGTAAATTTTTATCTTTCGATCTTAGGGGCAACACTTTTTTTTATTGGTGCAATTTTTTTTGCAGGGGTTGGATTCACGCCATATGATTTATATTTCAAGGAACATGTTTTTTTTGCCAAAAATTCATTTCGCTTAATGATTCCAGCATCTTTTTTTATTTTAATTGTTTTAGCAAGAAGTAAAGTTTCTAATAGTTATTTATACGTAATTACTTTTTTTATGATTTCTACAATTACTTATGTGATTTATCTAAATATTGGAGGAAATCCAATTGAAAATCAGGCAGATTTAGTCCCAAATGTTTTGGCTCAAAAGCTTATAGTTTTTGTGAGTATGTTTTGTATTTTTCTGGTAACTTTTGCTTTTTCTCAAAAGCTTAAAAATAATTTGAAATAATATGTTTGGACACGAATTAATTTTAAAAATGGGAAATCCTCTGTTGCGTCAAGTTTCGGAGTCTTTTACAAAAGATGAGATTCTTTCTGAAGAAACCAAAGATTTAGTAAATAAAATGTGGAAAATTATGGCAGAAGCTGGAGGTATAGGATTAGCTGCTCCACAAATTGGGATTTCAAAACAATTAGCTGTGATCAGACTTGATAGTGAATCTGAACGTTATGAAAATATAGAAGATTCAGAAGAATTCGTAATTTTTAATCCAAAATTAGAAGTATTAGATGAAACAATGCAGGGTTTTTGGGAGGGCTGTCTCAGCGTTCCTGGATTGAGAGGGTATGTTGAAAGGCCAAGAAAACTAAGAATATGTTATTTGGATGAAAAAGCCGAAGAAAGGGAAATTATTGTTGAAGATTTCTTAGCGACGGTATTTCAACACGAACTAGATCATCTTTTTGGCTTCTTATATGTTGATAGGTTGGGTTCAATTAAAAATTTAATTTTTGAAAATGAAATTTCAGATATACCTCAAGAAAAGGTTTTGGATTAAAAATGATTACTCCAGCAGATGATTTCCCAATACATCAATTAGCCAGACCTATTGCAGATGTAGGCACGGAGAGAAATTTTTACGACAGATATTTTTTTAATGGCTACTCTTCAAAAGAAAATATTTTTTTTGGAGCTGCTTTGTGCGTTTATCCAAGTTTAAATATTATGGATGCGGCTTTCACATTGGCAGTCGATGGCATTCAGCACAATTTAAGAGCCTCAAGAATACTTAAAGGAGATCAGCTAAATACAGAGGTAGGTCCGATAAAAGTCAAGGTTATTGAACCTCTGAATAAAATAACTCTAGAAATTGATAGTGATGAATATGCTATCAAAGCAAATATAACTTTCGAAAGGAGATTTGAGTTTATGCAAGAACCAAATATGACTTTATTTAACGGAAACAGAAAAATTATGGATTCGTGTAGGATGACACAACATGGTAGCTGGGTCGGGACAATAAATTTTAATGGCAAAGTTATAGAAATTGATAAAAAAGAATATTTAGGCACTAGAGATAGATCTTGGGGGATAAGACCGGTTGGGCTTCCTGACCCACAACCTATTGTTCCAATGGAATTGCCTCAATTTTTTTGGTTATGGGCGCCAGTAAATTTTAAGGACTGCGCAAGTCACATTTATTTTGTAGATGATAAAGAAGGAAATTCAGACTACGCATTTGCAAGAATTCAATATGCAAATGAAGATGTTTCAAATTTCGTAACAATAGAAAAACAAATACAATTTGAAGAAAAATCTAGAAGAATTAAATCTTTAGGGTTAAAACTGATATCTGATTCTTCAAATCAATACGAGTTAACGCTAAAGCCTATTTACAATATTTTTATGTGTGGATTAGGCTATATGCACCCTGAGTGGGGGCATGGACACTACAAAGGAGAATTTGCTACCCATTATGATCAGTACAATTTGTCAGAAGATACAGAGGATCCGCCTTATCTACATATTCAATCAATTTGTGATGTATCCTATAAAACCTTAAATGAAAATAAATCTGGAAGGGGAGTTTTAGAACAATTATTAATTGGCCCGCATAAACCCAGTGGATTTAAAGATTTGTTGGATAAACCTTAATGTGTTTTTTTTAAAAAATAAATTTTGATGAATGAAAAAAAAGACATTATCTTCATGCAAGAAGCTATTACATTGGCAAAACAAGCCGAAATAGAAGGCGAAGTTCCAGTTGGAGCTTTAGTTACGCTTGAGGGAAAAGTCATTGGCAGAGGGTATAATCAAATGATTCAAAATTCTGACCCTACTTCTCACGCTGAAATAATTGCTTTAAGAGAAGCTGCTTTAAAATTAAATAACTACCGATTAGTCAATTGCAACTTATATGTAACTTTAGAGCCTTGTTTAATGTGCTTAGGAGCTTTAGTGCATGCTAGGATTGGAAGATTAGTTTACGGGGCAGATGATCCAAAATCCGGAGCAGTAAAATCTCATCAAGAACTTCTAAATTCTTCCATGTTGAATCATAAATTTGAGGTTACCTCGGGGGTGATGAGAGACGAGGCAAGCGAGCAAATCTCAAATTTTTTTAAAAAGAAAAGAATCAAAAATTAAATTCAGTCCATACAGGAGCATGATCGGAAGGTTTTTCCATTCCTCTTATTTCATAATCAATACCAGCTGCAGCAGCAATTTCAAGTAGACTGTCTGTAACCCAAAGATGATCTATTCTTAATCCACGTTTAGGAGAATCATCAAAACCTCTACTTCTGTAATCAAACCAACTGAATTTGTCGTTAGATTCTGGAAAAAATTTTCGATAAGAATCTGAGAAACCCCATTTTTTTATATTCTCTAACCATTCTCTCTCTTCAGGAAGAAAGCTGCATTTTCCTGTTGCTAACCATCTTTTTCTATTTTCCTCTCCAATTCCAATGTCTGTATCTTCTGGAGATATATTTAGGTCTCCAAGAATTATGATATTTTCTGATTTTTTAAAATTATTATTTAAATGTTTCATCAAATCTTTAAAAAACTTTTGTTTGTAAGGAAATTTTTTGGGATGATCTCGATTGTCCCCCTGAGGAAAATATCCGTTTATAACTATTACTTCTTTTTTATTTAAAAGATGTTTTGAGGTTATTAACCTGCATTGAGCGTCTTCTTTGTCCGTTTCAAATCCAATGCTGGATGATACTAAATTATTTTTGTGAAAAGTAGCAACACCGTAATGACCTTTTTGACCATTAATAATTTTTTCATATCCAAGTTTATCAATTTCTTCATGTGGGAAATCGTCATTATGAACTTTAGTTTCCTGCAAGCAAAAAATTTCTGGTTTGTGTTTTGAAATTAGTTTTTCTAATTGATGATACCTAGCCCTAATTCCATTAACATTGAAGGAAAAAATTTTCATTGACTTAAAATACCAAAACTTAACCTTGAAGGGGTTTCATTAAGCTGTAAGGAGTCTACAAGTATCTCTGCTGCTTCTCTAAGAACTATTTCCTCTCTTAAATCTGAAATTTCTTCTGGATCGGAACTTACAAATTCCTCATAGTCTTGAAAAGGAACAAGACTTAGATATGATCTAAAATTGTTTTCCATTGTTAGAATTTTTTCTTCTCTCTGTATTTTCATAAACCTTCTTTTCTCTACATCTAGAGGAAGTTCATTATTATTTTTTTCGTTTTCGTAAAATTCTTGCTGAGCTTCAATATAGGCACTCATCTCGTTTGAGCTGGTCCTATTAGAGGACGTAGTTTTTAAAAGCTCAATATTTTCAACTTTATTAAAAGAACGGTAAAAAATTGGATCTATAAAATTATAGGGAAGCGAATTTTCATAGGATCTTTCCCCTATCTCTTCATCATTAAAAACGAATGGTATCGATATGTCGGGTTCAACACCTTTATTTTGTGTGCTTTCTCCAGAGACTCTATAGTATTTTTGCTCTGTAAATTTCAAATGACCATGTGAGAGCTCAATCATTCTCTGTACTGTTCCTTTTCCAAAGGTTTGACTACCAATCACAAGACCTCGATCATAATCTTGAATAACTCCAGCTAAAATTTCTGATGCAGAGGCGCTTAATTTATCTACTAAAATAACAATGGGTCCATCATAATTTTGCTGACCTAAATTATGTCCCAAAGATTGTAAAGAACCGTTTGATTCCATGACCTGCACTACATTTCCTCTTCCAATAAAAAGTTTTGCTAGAGAATAAGCTTCGAAGAGAAACCCGCCGCCATTTCCACGTAAATCCAAGACAAGCCCATCTATATTTGACTCATCTAACTCTCTTAATATTCGTTTAACGTCTCTTGAACTACTTTTGTAATCAAATCTATTTTTGTTGTAGGCCTCAAAATCCATATAAAAAGTAGGCAATTCAATGATTCCGATTTTGTAGTCTCTTGAAGATCTTTGTATTGTGATCTCTCTTTTTTTTGCTGCAGCATCTTCAAGTTTTACAACATCTCGAGTGATTTCAATTAATTTACCTTTATCCTCGTTATCGGAAGAAGCAGGTAAAACTTCTAGTTGAACAATTGTTGATTTAGGACCTCTGATAAGTTTGACAACCTCATCAATTCTCCAATCTCGGACATCAACTAATTCTTCATTGATTGAAGCAGCAACACCAACTATTTTGTCAGTAACTTTCAAAAGACCTGATTTTTCAGCTGGACCGCCTGGAATTAATCTGATGATTTTTGTGATTCCGTCTTCAGAGGATAATATTGCACCAATACCTTCCAAAGAGGCTTTAAGATTTATCTCCCAATCTTCTTGTGAAGTTGGAGTCATATAATTTGTATGTGGATCGTAAAAATTTGTATATGAATTTATATAAAGACTAAAAATTTCGTCATTTGTGATTCGATTCAAACTTTTTTTTCTGTTATCTAATCTCTTTAGGATTTTTTTCTTAGCCTTTTCTATGTCATTTTCTTTTAAGTAAATTGAGATAAATTCACTTTTAATTAGTTTTTGTTGATAAGTCTTAATTTGAGAATAAGATTTAAATCTTTCTAGATTTTCACGATCCTTGTAAACAAAGTCATTGCTAATTAAATCCTCCTCACTTTCAATAAGTTGTATTGTATTAATTTGATGATCAATCAAGCTCAAAGATCTTTCTTTAAAATAATTAAATAACATAAAAGCTAAATTAACTTCATCTGCTGAGCTAAAGAGGGGCTTTATGGAGTAAGAATTAATTTCATTTTGTGTAAATATGAGTTTTTGGTTGTCTATTTGATTAATATACTTTTTAACAACGTCAGATTTTTCAAAAGATAATTCATTATTAAAATGATTTTTTTGAAGAACATATTGAGCTTCATCATATACTTTGGAATAAAGTTCTTTGTTTTCATCAGATATCGGAAATCTACTCTCGGATGCAGAGAGATAAAAGATAAAGCTTAAAAAAATAAAAAAAACAATCTTTTTCATTATGTTACTTAGTTAAATGATTCAAAAGATATAAGTTCGTCTTTTTCTTTCCAAATATCATTAATCCATGCCTTAAAATTTGTGCGTTGATTTGCGTCTTCAATAAGTTTTTCATTTAAAAACTCTTCAGGTATTTGTATCTTCTTCACAAAAATCTTTATTTTTTTTAGCCTACCACACAAATAATCCCAAAAACTTCTTTTTGGGCTTTCATAAATAATAGTTATATCGATTAAAAATTTAATACTTGGAATAACTGAAAGAGCTAGAGCCATACCTCCTTCTTTGGGTTTTAGAAGATTTTTATATGGACTTGCTTGGTCTTCATGTTTTCTTTTTGTAAATCTCGTACCCTCAGCATAGCTAAATACTGAAACTGGATGAAGAGAATAATGATTAAGTGACTTTCGCATTTCTTTAAAATCTCTACCTTGCAGATTAGGATTTTTTTTAATTTGTTCTTTTGTGTATCTTTTCAGAAATGGCATATCTAGAGCCCACCAACAAATACCTATCACTGGGACATAAATTAAAATATGCTTCATAAAAAATTTAAGCATTGGTATTTTTTTATTGGTCAGCATTTGAACCATAAAAATATCAGCCCAGCTTTGATGATTAGATGTAGCTAAATACCACTCATTTTTATTAAGACTTTCAAACCCTTTAATTTCGATGTCTGGGTTAAGAAGATTTAAAACCCAAAATGAATTTACTGAAATCCATATTTCTCCAATTTTAATGATTAACTTAGTAAAAGATACTCTGAGAGTTTTTATTGGGATTAAAAATTTTATTATCCCTAGGGGTATCATTAATGTAGCTAATGCAAGGGTATTTATTAGTAAGATTGTAAAACTAATAATTCCTTTGATGTTTTCAACAAAAATCATTTTTTTTCTTCATCTTTGATTTGTTTCCACATTTTTGCTTGTTCAGATGCAGTATGTTTTCTCTTAAAATCGAAAACGTAAGGGTGCCTCCTAATTAATTTCTCAGAAAGCGTATTAATTACGTCATTAAAAGAGAATAATTTCTTTTCTTTGGCGATTTCAGAATGAAAAATTATTTGTAACAGTAAATCTCCAAGTTCTTCTTTAAGATTTATATAATCTTTGTTTTTAATGGCCTCAGCTACTTCTTTAGCTTCTTCGTCAAGGTATGGCAACAAAGATTCAAAGGTTTGTTTCTTATCCCATTCACAACCATTATCAGGATCTCTTAGCTGTCTCATTAGTTCAAGTAATTTTTCAATACTTGTTTCAGACATGAGTCTAATAGCCAGTTAGCTCAGCATATCTATTTCTATGAAATTCTGAATTTCCAAAAATTTGCTCAGCTACCCGTGCTCTTTTTAAATACAATCCAATATCATACTCATCGGTGACTCCAACACCTCCATGCATTTGAACACCTTCGTTAGAAATCAAATGGAAGGTTTCGCCAATCTTAGCTTTGGCTAAACTAACTATTCTTGGAATGTCATTAGATTTTTCATCAAAACAAGACAGACTCTCTAATACGCAAGATTTACATAATTCTAATTCTGTAAACATATTTGCGGCTCTATGTTGTAAAGCTTGAAACGATCCAATTTTAACTCCAAATTGTTCTCTTTCTTTAAGATAATTAATAGTAATTTCGAATGCTTCTAAAGCACCTCCAAGCATTTCTGCAGCTAGAGCTGCTCTTGAAATGTCTAATACCTCCTCAATAGTATCTTGTGCTTGATCTATTTCGCCAAGAATATTTTCTGGAGAAACCTCAAGATCAGAAAAAGTAATATTCGCTGAATTTCTACTATCAACCATTTTTGCAATATTTATGTCTATGCCCTTAGAATTTTTGTCAGCCAAAAAGAGTGAAGGTCCTTTAGAAGTTTTGGCAGCAATTATTATCAAATCAGCAAATCCACCATCGACTACAAAAGATTTCTTACCGTTAATAATGTAATTTTTACCTTTTTTTTCGGCCGTAACTTCAGAAATAATAGGTTTATGTCTTGGTCCCTCTTCAAAAGCAAAGCAAGTGGTAAGGTTTCCATTTGCAATTTCGGGAAGGTATTTTTGTTTTTGACTATCTGTGCCAATCTTAGTTAAAAAACTTGCACCGATAACTCCTGTAGCAAATAAGGGTGAAGGTGTGAGAGTTCTTCCTAACTCCTGCAAAACTACTCCGATTCCGGATAATCCAAAATTTGAACCTCCGAATTCTTCTGGTATTAAAATTCCAGAAAGCCCTTGATCAGCCATCTGTTTCCAGATTTCACGGTCAAAGCATTCAGGATTCTCAGAATCTCTTACAGATCTAAAATGAGAGGTTGGAGTTTTTTCTCTTGCAAATCTTTGAGTCTGATCTTGCAAAAAAGCAGCAGTTTCGCTTAGAACTAAGGACATATGTCTCTACTGAGGAAGATCTAAAACTCTTTTCGATATCACATTCAACTGAACTTCTGATGTTCCACCTTCAATTGAGTTAGCTTTAGTTCTCAACCATTCTCTTGTAATTGCAAGCTCCTCAGGTCCGAATTCTCCTCCTTCCCAACCGAGCGCTTGGCTACCCATTGCCTCTAACATAATTTCATATTTTTGTTTGTTATGCTCTGACCCATAAAGTTTAAAAATTGAAGTTGCTGCACTTGGTCCGTTATTACTATTTTTAGCTTCTTCAGAGACTCTTTTAAGGGTCAAGCTGAAAGCATGAGAATTCATGTCACATTTAGCTATTTTCTGTCTTAGACCTTCATCAATAATTTTGTCATCTTTCACTTCGACATATTTTTTTGACAAAGTCGCAAGACCCGAACCTGTTTTACCTTTGCTTGCCGCCTTTGATCCTCCAAGGCCCATGCTCGCCAACATTTTTCTTTCGTGTTGGAGGAGATTTTTTGCAACGTCCCATCCTTTATTAAGCTTATGTACGAGATTTTTTTTGGGTACAACAGCATCTGTAAAAAAAGTTTCACAAAACGGAGATGCACCAGAGATTAGTTTAATTGGCTTAGTTTCAACTCCTGCTTGATCCATATCAATTAATAAGAAACTAATTCCGTCGTGCTTAGGCTCCTGTGGACCTGTTCTCACCAAAGTAAAAATCATATCGCACTCATTTGCATATGACGTCCAGACCTTTTGACCGTTAACAATAAAATTATCACCATCCTCGATGGCTTTAGTTTTTAGTGAAGCTAAATCAGATCCCGAGCCAGGTTCGCTGTAACCCTGACACCAACGAATTTCACCTTTGATTATTTTAGGAATATGCTCCATTTTTTGTTCTTCAGAGGCATATTCAAGAAGGGCTGGACCTAACATCCACAATCCGAAACTTGCTAAGGGCATGCGTGTTCCTAAATTAGTCATTTCTTCAGCTAGAATTTTGTTTTCATCATAGCTAAGACCACCGCCTCCATATTCTTTAGGCCAAGTGGGTGCAGTCCAACCTTTTTCACCTAATCTTTTTAGCCAAAGCTCTTGATCTGGGTGAGAGAACTTACAATTCCGACCACCCCAGGTCATTCCATGTGGGGTCATAGGTTTTTTCATTTCTGGTGGACAATTAGTTTCCAACCAATCTCTAGTTTCTTCTCTAAACAAAGTCAAATCTGTCATAAATTGCTCCTCATCCAATTTAAGTTTTTAATAAGTTAAACTAAGGTCAGAAATTGTTCAACCCATATTACTAAATAAATGAACTTAGAATTTTTTTACAACAATCCTGAAATTTTATGGATATTTACAGTTTTATACGATTTATCCTTAGCTATCATACTTTTTTATTTTTTTGGAAAAGAAGGCTTATATATTGCAGTCGTACTAGGAATTATTCTTGGAAACTTACAAGGTGGTAAAGTTAGCGACTTAGAGGTCTTCGGCTATACGTTTACGGTAAGTATGGGAGCAATAATGTATTCCGGCATTTATTTTGCAACAGATTTATTGAATGAAAAATATGGTCGTAAAGAAGCCACAAAAGCGGTAATTATCGGGGCAGTTGCTAATGTAGTAGTTATGCTCACTTTAGTTTTAAGCACTTTTTACTTGCCTTCAGAAATTAGTAGCTCAGCTGATTCAGTACATGAAGCAATCTCTACATTAGCTGTGTATTCCCCAATTTTTGTTATTGGTTCAATTACAGCCTATCTCATCAGTCAAAGCTTTGATGTTTGGGTATTTCATAAAATTAAAACTATCACCGGGGAAAAAATGTTGTGGCTAAGAAATAATGTCTCAACTTTACTCTCGCAAGCTTTGGACACATTTATCTATACTTTCGTGTGGGTTATTGCCGGCGAACTGGATTTCATTACTGCTTTGAGTATTTCTTTAACAAAATATGTGTTTAAATTTTTCATTGCCATAGTTGATACTTTTTTTATTTATTTTGTAAAAAATATAAGAAAAAGCGAAATTTTAGTGTCTAATTAAGAGATGGAAGTTATTAAATCAATATCGATAATTCATTCCGCTTCAAGAAACTATGAAACGGCGCTTAATAAGTGCCTGGAATCAGCTGAAAAATCTGAAGTTGAGGTTAAAAATGTTATTCCAGTAAATGACAAGGAAGTTGGAAAAACCATTGGGAAAAAGAATTCAGATTTAATTCTTGTTATCGGCGGAGATGGCACAATGATTAGAACCATAGCTAATTTGATTAACAACGAAATTCCTTTGTTAGGAATAAACATCGGTAGATTAGGTTTTTTGACTGACTTAAACGTGGATTCTATTCCAAATGAACTATCAAATATTTTCACAGGTAATTACATTCTTGAGCAACGACCTTCCTTAAATATCAAAGTTGATGATTCAGAGATTTTGACCGGAATAAATGAAGTTGTGTTTCATTCGGGTACCGTAGCTAAAATGTTGAATTTTTCTATTTTCCAAGAAGATGTTCTTATTTCAAAACACAAATCAGACGGAGTAATCGTCTCTTCTGCAACAGGATCTTCAGGATATTTTTTTTCTGGTGGAGGACCGATAATTTATCCAACAGAGGAAATATTTGCAATTTTACCAATGTTTTCTCAAAGTTCTTCTTCCAATCCACTTATATTGCCTAATCATAAGAAATTAAAAATTAAACTAAAAAATTCTGTTAAAGCTTCAGTTGTAGTCGATGGTAGAGAAGATGTTGAAGTTTACCAAGGTTCTGAGATTATAATTTCAAAAAATGAAAAAAGTTATAGTCTGATTCATCCTCTAAGTTACGACTATTTTGAAGCTTGTAGAACCAAACTATCTTGGGGGCAGCCTTTAATAAATTTAGACGATTAAGTTAAGTGAATCTAAATAAGTTAGGAATTTTTTTAGCACATCTTCTTCCTCCAGAATTAAGTAATAAATTTAGTCTTGAGGGTTTAAAACTTCTTTATAGTTTAGGTTTTTTTTCTTCGAAAAATCTTAAAACCCCTTTTTATGAAAATAATATTGAATGTTTAGGGTTAAATTTTCCAAACAAAATAGGTCTGGCAGGGGGTTTAGATAAAAATGCTAATTACTTCCATGTATTCGGAAAGCTAGGGTTTGGTTTTGTTGAAGTTGGAACATTGACACTCAAACCTCAAGCAGGCAATCCAAAACCAAGAATTCATAGATTTTCTAAAGAAAAAAATATTGTCAATTCACTTGGATTTAATAATGTAGGCGTTTACGAGGGCTTAAAAAATATAGAAAAAAATAAACCATTTTTTAATGGTGTCTTAGGCGTGAGTATTGGTAAAAGTAAGGAGACAAAAATTGAAAATGCCTTTAAGGATTATCTCCATCTTATAGATTATGTTTATGATCAAGCAGACTATATTGCGATAAATATTTCATCCCCCAACACTGAAAATCTCAGAGAACTTTCTTCTGAAAATTATTTTAAAGATCTTATTGAAAAAATTATGAATAAAAAAGAACAACTGAATGGCGGTAATACAAAAGATGTACCATTCGTTTTAAAAATCTCTCCTGATGAGTCAATGAAAAATTTGGAAAAAATTTTTATTTCTTGCATGGATTTTAAAGTGGATGGATTAATTTTGAATAACAGTTCTACAAAACATAAAAAAAATCTTAATGGTGGAATAAGTGGAAATTACATCAGGGAAATTTCTGAAAAGAATTTAATGTTTGCAAAGGATTTTTGTGGAGACAAAATATCGCTAATCTCTTCTGGAGGTATCATGACCGCCAAAGATGTTGCGAAAAGAATAGATTTAGGAGCTGAATTAATACAACTTTATTCCGGCTTTATTTTCTCTGGTACAGATTTATTAAAAGAAAGCCTTGAAATTTAATTAACTTGACAAAATATATTTCTTTATCACATATTAAAAAAGGATGAAGAATTTAGTCATAGTCGAATCAAATGCCAAGGCAACAAAAATCAAAGGTTATCTTGATTCAAAATTTCAGAACGACTCATGGGTTGTGAATGCATGTTTGGGACATATTTGTGATTTACCAAATGAGGAAAAAGCAGTAAACCCAGATGATTGGCAAGACTTGAAATGGTCAGCTACAACTAAAGGAAAAAAAGTTATTAAAGAACTTACTAAGTTGTGTAAAGAAAATGACTCTATTTATCTTGCTACTGATCCAGATCGAGAAGGTGAGGCTATAGCTTGGCATTTAAAAAATGAATTTGAAAAAAAGAAATTATTAAAAGGGAAAGAAGTATTTAGAATTAGTTTTACTGAAATCACTTCTTCAGCAATTGAAGAGGCTGTTAAAAATCCCAGAGAAATTGACCAAAATCTTGTTGATGCTTATCTAGCTCGAAGAATCTTAGATCATCTAATTGGGTTTAAGGTTTCCCCTTTCTTATGGCGTCACATTTCAAGGGCAAAATCTGCTGGAAGGGTACAATCACCTTCATTGAGAATTGTTTGTGAGAAAGAAGATGAAATAGATGCATTTGTTCCAGAGGAATATTGGCCCTTCAAAGGAACGTTTAACTTTAATGAATTTAAAGTTGAAGCTAATTTAACTTCAATAAATGGAGAAAAAATTGATAAGAAAAGAATTGAAAATGAAGAAGATGCAAAGCTAGTAAATGACGAGCTTCATTCATCTTCTTATTTTTTAAAAGATATCGAATCTAAACCACAATCAAATAGTTCAAAAGCTCCTTTCCGGACTTCGACTCTTCAACAGGCAGCGTCAAGTAAATTAGCATTTACTGCTGATAGGACTATGAGAGTTGCTCAAAAACTTTATGAAGACGGTTTAATTACTTATTTGAGAACAGACGGAATTTCAATCAGTAACGATATATTAAGTGATTTAAGAAATTTTATTAAAACTGAGTACGGAGATAATTATTTGTCTGAACAAACAAAAATTTATAAATCAAAAGCTGCCAACTCTCAGGAAGCACATGAACCTATAAGACCTACGGATTTTTCTTTGAAACCATCAAAATCAAAACTGACTGGTGATGAAATGAAACTTTATTCCTTAATATGGAATAGGACCTTAGCGAGTCAAATGTCTAATTCAAAGTACGAGCGTAAAACTCTTGTTATTAGTTCTTCAGATGAAAAATTTATTTTCCGAGCCGCTTCTAGAAAGAATTTATTTCTTGGTTTTGAATTATTAACTAAGGAAGATGATGAAGACGGAATTTCAGATGAGTTTCCTGAAAATTTAGAGGCTGGAAATGAAATGAAACTTTTTCAAGTAGATTATGAACAAAAATTTACCTCACCACCAAGAAGGTACTCTGAAGCATCATTAATTAAAAAAATGGAAGAGGAAGGAATAGGAAGGCCTTCAACCTATGCTTCGATTTTAAAAAATTTAAGAGATAAAAAATATACTTACGGAACTAAAAGTATTACACCGTCAGATTTGGGAAGAGTCCTAAGTTCATACTTAAAATTCATCTTTAAAGATTTTTTCATTGAAGACAAATTTACTGCTGATATGGAAAAAGATTTAGATAAAATTTCTTCGGGAGAGATTTCCTGGAAAGAAGTTTTAGATAAATTTTGGGAACTATTACAGAGTTATTTAAATAAAAAAATAGATAACATAGAAATTAGCAACCAAGAAGAATTTAAAACTAGACAAGTATTAGATATTTTAAATGACGAGTTATTTAATCAAGTATTTCCAAGAAAAGAAGATGGTTCGATCACGAGAGCATGTCCGAAATGTGGGGATGAGGTTAGTCTGAAATCTGGAGCATGGGGTTATTTTATTGGATGTTCTAATTGTAAGTGGACAAAAAAACCTTTTGATAAAAGTGTCAAATGGGAAACTTACCAAGAACTTCCAAAAGAAATAGGCTTCCATCCAGATCATGGCGAAATGATTTATGCTGACATAAGTATTAATGGCCCATGTGTTTGGACGTTTAAGGATGAGAAAAAAATATTTGGAGCTCCAGATGAAGACGAAAAATTATTAGAGATAGGTTTGAATAGAGCAGTCGAATTAATTGAAAGGGACTCCGGTGAACATATTTTGTTTACTGAGCCAAATAGTAAGCTGCCAGTTTTACTGAAAAATGGAAGGTTTGGCGAATACACCGAATTTGATGGATTCAATAAAGCAACAAAGCTTCCTCCAGAAGATAAACCAAAAAATCCTAAGGTTACTTACTACAATCCTCATGAGTTAGATTATGAAAACAAAGATACTCAGCTTTTTGTAATGAAAAGTTTAAGGATTTTGGGATTTCACCCCGAAACTTCTCGTCCAATAGGAATAAAAATAAAAAAACCAGGAAAAGCTTTCAAATTCGTTAAATATTTAAAATGTGGAGAGATTGAAGTGGAATGTCAAAATGACTTTTATAAACTTGAAGAAGAAGAACAGAGCGAATTAGTCAAAAAGACTTTTGACTTAAAAACATTTAATCTAATTAGTTAACTCATGTTTCTGATTAACCCAATACAGGTTCCTTCAAAATTTAAGGAAACTTTATTAGGGTCAATCACGATGTCTTTATAATTTTTGTTCTCTGCCTTGAGAACAATTTTATTATCAGAGAGTTCTTTCAATGTTTTGACAGTTACATCATCATCTAATCTAGCTATTACAATTGCATTCTTTTTTATCTTCAAGTCTTTATTAACAGCAATCAAATCATTTTCGAATATACCGACATCAATCATGCTGTCGCCTTTGACTTTCAAATAATAATCAACTCCATGAGACGAAATAGGTAACGCAGGTATTTTTTTTTCAACATTTTCTTCAGCTAAGATTGGACTTCCAGCACTTACAAGTCCAATTACAGGAATCTCATCAATTGTATTGGCACATAAAGAAATTCCTCTTGAAGTACCAGACAATATTTCTATAAAACCTTTCTTTTTTAAAGCTTTTAGATGATCTTCAGCTGCATTTGGAGATTTAAAACCGAAGAAGTTAGAGATTTCCATCCTTGTAGGAGGGTAACCTTCTTTTGAAATTTTAGATTTAATGAAATCGAAAATTTCTTTTTGTCGTGAAGTTAAATCATTCATACTGTAATTATATACAGTATTTATACTTTGTCACTTATTTATAAAATATTTGATATATCTAAAAACTAGTTTAAAATCGATTTATTATATTTTTAAGAAATAAGTATTTATGAAGTTTCAACAACTGTTATACGTGAGAGAAGTTGCAAGAAGTAACTTAAACGTTTCTCAGGCCTCTAAAACTCTTTATACGTCTCAACCAGGTATTAGTAAGCAAATCAAGTTGCTTGAAGAAGAGCTTGGTATTGAACTTTTTGAAAGATCAGGTAAACATTTGGTGAGTATTACTCCAGTCGGTCAAAAAATTCTTGAACAAATAGAGGAAATCTTAGCTTTAGTTGATGGTATAAAACATGCTGCAACTGAATTTTCAGATGAAGATTATGGAACTCTTGCAATTGCAACTACTCATACCCAAGCAAAATTTACCTTACCTAATGTTGTAGATAAATTCGTAAAAAAATATCCTAACGTTCATTTTCAAATGCACCAATGCACGCCTGACGAATCTGTAGAAATGGCTTCAAAGGGCGAAGTTGATTTAGCTCTTTGGACTGAAACAAATGAAAAAGGAGAAAATCTTATAAAACTTCCTTGTTATAAATGGTCAAGAAGCATAATAGTTCCTAAAAAACACCCATTAACTCAACTTCCGAAAATAAAACTTAAGGATCTAGCTCAATATCCTATCGTAACTTATGTTTTTGGTTTCACAGGCAGCAATGACTTAGATAGAGCTTTTTTTGAAAGAGGTTTAAAAGCGAATGTAGTATTTACAGCTACAGATGCAGATGTTATCAAAACTTATGTGAAAATGGGTACCGGTGTCGGCATTATTGCCAGCATGGCTTTTAATCCAGATGAAGACACTGAACTAGAAGCAATTAATGCAAATCACTTATTTGACTCTGGAACAACGTATATGGGTTTTAGAAGGGGAACTTACCTGCGAAGTCATTTGTTTGAATTTATTAATATGTTTGCTCCTCATTTGACTAAAGAAATTGTCGCTAAAGGATGTGCTACAAAATCTAAGAAAGAGTTAGATAAAATCTTTGAAAATTTTAAACTTCAAAGAAGATAAATGAATTATTTATGCTTAGATTTCGAGGGTGTCCTTATTCCTGAAATCTGGCAATACGTTGCAGAGGCAACTGATTCAAAAGATCTAATGCTTACTACTCAAGATTTGAAAGATTATGATGAGTTGATGCAATTAAGAATGAACGTCGTTAATGAAAAGAATATAAAATTAAGCGACATACAAGAAATTGTTAAAACGATGGAGCCTTTTGAAGGAGCTGAAAATTTTCTCAGTTGGGCTAGAGCTAATTTTCAAGTTTCTATTGTATCAGACACCTTTTATGAGTTGGCTTGGCCATTGGTTGAAAAACTGAATTTTCCGAATATTATTTGTCATCACTTAATTGTTGAAAAAGACAAAATATCAGGTTATGAGTTAAGGCAAGAAAATAATAAACAAAAGGTAGTCGAGGCACTTAAGTCTCTTAATTTCAAGGTTTTTGCAGCTGGAGATTCTTATAATGATATAAATATGTTGAGTAATGCCGATTTAGGAATTTTTTTCCAAGCTCCAGAGCATATTAAGGCCGAATTTCCAAATATACGAACTGCTGACACACACGAAGAATTAAAAAAAATCCTTCAGGAGAATATTTAGTATGTCTGATAATTTTTTTGAATTACTTCAAGCGCCTGAGCCACTGAAAATTGTAGGTACAATTAATGCCTACTCAGCACTACTTGCTAAAAAAAATGGTCATAAAGCTATATATCTATCTGGTGCAGGAGTTGCAAATGCTAGTTTTGGATTACCCGATCTTGCACTTACATCTAGAGACAACGTTGTTGAAGATCTTAGAAGAATAAAAGGAGTTGTAGATACTCCTATATTAGTTGATTGTGATACAGGATGGGGTAGCGGCTTAAATATTTCAAAAACTTTAAAAGAGATGATTTCTGCCGGAGCAGATGCCGTTCATCTTGAAGACCAAGTTTCAGAAAAGAGATGTGGACATAGACCTGGAAAAGAAATTGTTTCTGAAGAGGAAATGGTAGATAGAATTAAGGCAGCCAAAGATTCGATTACAAAAAAAGATTTTATGTTAATGGCAAGAACAGACTCATTTTCAAAAGAAGGAATTAATTCTGTAATTGATAGATCGAATGCTTTTATTGAGGCTGGAGCTGACTCAATTTTTCCAGAGGCGATTACTAAACTTGAGGATTATTTAAAAATTTCTGAAAATGTGAATGCGCCTATTTTAGCTAACATAACTGAGTTTGGACTGACTCCATTATATAAAGCTGATGAATTAAAAGATGTTGGTGTAAAAATGATTTTATATCCACTCAGTGCTTTTAGAGCCATGTCTAAAGCAGCCGAGGAAATATATATTGCTCTAAATGAAACTAACTCCCTTGAAAAAAAGTTAAAAAAAATGCAATCTCGAGATGAATTATATGACGTACTGAATTATCATATGTACGAAAAAAAAATAGACGAACTATTTTCTAAGGAATAATTTCATGTCCGAAAAAAAATTAGAGGGCGCAGGCCTAAGGGGGCAAGTAGCCGGAAAAACATCACTTTCAACTGTTGGAAAGGCAGGTAAGGGTTTAACTTACAGAGGTTACCCTATTGAAACACTCTCTGAAAAAGCTAAATTTGAGGAAGTAGCTTACCTTTTAATGTATGGCTCATTGCCTAATGCAAATGAATATGAAAGTTATTCAAAAAAATTAATTTCTATGAGATCTCTACCAGAAACTATTTTAGAGGTTTTAGAGAGAATTCCAGCTTCCGCTCATCCAATGGATGTGATGAGAACTGGCTGTTCAATGCTGGGGAACATTGAGCCTGAGGGTGAGTTTAGTAATCAACAACACTCTGCAAATAGAATTCTTGCAACTATGGCTTCGATAATCGTCTATTGGTACAAATATTCTCATGAAGGTAAAAAAGTTGAAACTGAATCAAACTACGAAACAATTGGAGGTCATTTTCTATCATTATTGCATGGTCAAGAACCTAGTGAAGATCAAATTAGATGCTTAGACACATCTTTAATTTTATATGCTGAGCACGGTTTTAATGCATCAACCTTTACAGCAAGAACGTGTGCTTCAACATTATCTGATATTCATTCTTGCATAACTGGAGCAATAGGAACTCTTCGAGGGCCACTGCATGGAGGAGCAAATGAAGCCGCTATGGAACTGATAGAAAAATTCTCAACGCCTGAAGAAGCAAAAGTTGCAGTGCTTAAAATGTTAGAAAATAAAGAGAAGATTATGGGCTTTGGTCACGCGGTTTACAGTACTGAAGATCCAAGAAATGCAATTATAAAAAAATGGGCTGAGAAACTTAGTAAAGAAAATGGCGATGAGACGCTTTACTTGGTATCCGAGCAGATTGAAAAAACTATGGATGAAGAAAAAAATATGTTCGCTAATACTGATTTTTTTATGGCTTCCGCATATTCTTATCTTGGAATTCCAACCAAACTCTTCACTCCTTTATTTGTTGTGGGAAGAACATCTGGTTGGGCAGCAAATATTTTTGAACAAAGAGCTGATAATCGAATTATCAGACCTAGTGAAGAATATATCGGCCCTGACTTCTCTGAGTGGGTAGATTTAGAAAATAGATAAAAATTTCATGTCCTCTACAGTTGAAACGAATGTTCGTCCTAATCCGGATGATTTAATTTTGAAAATAGCTAATTATGTTCATGATTATGAAATAAAGAATGATGAAGCTATAAATACAGCTAAATATTGTTTGATGGATACGATTGGCTGCGGACTGCTTGCTTTAACTTTTCCAGAATGTAAATCTTTATTGGGACCTCATGTCGAAGGGACAGAAGTGCCTAATGGTGTTCGAGTTTTGGGAACAAACTATAAGTTAGATCCTATAAAAGCGGCTTGGGATAACGGCGCCATAATACGTTGGCTTGATTTCAATGATACTTGGCTAGCTGCCGAATGGGGACATCCATCAGATAACTTAGGAGGAATTCTTTCGGCTTGCGATTACATCTCTCAAAATTTCCCAGAAAAAAAAATTACTGTCAAAGAAATTATATTTTCTATGATTAAAGCTCATGAAATTCAAGGAGTTATGGCATTAGAAAACAGTTTCAATAGAGTCGGCCTTGATCATGTATTACTCGTAAAAATTGCTTCGGTGGCGGTGATATCCGTTATTTTGGGGCTTAATAAAGAACAAACAATTGATGCTTTGTCTCAAGCTTTTGTCGATGGTCAAAGCTTGAGAACTTACAGACATGCACCAAATGCAGGACCAAGGAAATCTTGGGCCGCAGGTGATGCAACCAGTAGAGCCATGCAATTGGTTTGGTTGACTAAAAAGGGTCAGATAGGATATCCAAGCGCTATTACAGCCCCGACCTGGGGGTTCCAAGATGTTTTGTTTAAGGGAAAAAATCTTGTTTTAAAGCAAGAATTCGAATCTTATGTTATGGAAAATGTTCTCTTTAAAATTTCATTTCCAGCTGAATTTCATGCCCAAACTGCTGTAGAAGCTGCTGTTAAACTTCATCCGTCAATAAAAGATAAATTTGATGAAATAGAAAAAATTAAAATAATTACTCATGAATCTGCGATTAGAATTATAAGTAAAGAAGGGAAGTTGAATAATCCTGCTGATAGAGATCATTGTCTGCAATATATGATTGCAGTTGGGCTTCTAAAAGGGAATCTTGTAGCCGAGGATTATGAAGATGATGTTGCAAGCGATCCTCTTTTAGATCAGCTTCGTGAGAAAATGGAAGTTGAAGAGAATAAAAAATTTTCTGAAGATTATTTAGACCCAGCAAAAAGGTCAATAGCTAATTCACTTCAAATATTTTTTAAAGATGGAACTAGCACAGACGTTGAAGAGGTTCATTATCCAATTGGACATAAAAATAGAAGGAGCGAGGGTATTCCTATTTTAATTAATAAATTTGAAAGAAATCTTAACACCCAATTTTCTAATCAACATGCATCAGAAATTATGTCTTTGTTTGAAGATGATGAAAGACTTTTTAATCTTCCCGTAAGTGAATTTGTTGACTTTTTTGTTAAAAATTAAAAATTTATATTCAAAATTTCTCCAAGATCTTTTTTAGCCTGCGATTCAGATATTACTTTAATCGTTGTAATCCCCATAGCCTTTGCAGGTTTCAAATTAATGCCTAGGTCATCTAGAAAAATTATTTTATTTGGTAAAATATTTACTTCTTTGATTACATGATCGTAAAAAGCTTGATCAGGTTTTCTTAATCCAATTTCTTTAGATTCGAAAACAAAATCAAACAGGTCAAAAACTTCAGCTTTTTTATCCAAATCAATCATGTCGGGTTGATTCTCATTACTTGGAATAAAATTATTAGTCAGGCAAGCTTGAGTGAAACCTAATTCATTAAGTTTTCTAATTACATTTACCATTCCCATTCTTAGATCTCCTTCAAGTAAATTTAAAACTTTTAAACCATCTATACCATGACCAAGTTGAGAGCTTTCTTGAAAAAAAAGCTTATCAAATTCTTCTTGGTTAATCTTTGATTGTTCTAATAAAGCCCAAGCGTTATTTTCAGGATTTGTTGAGTTTACTTTTCTTAAAAAATTTTCTGGTAATTTGTTATCCTTTTCAAATTTATTGAAAGCCTCAAATGGACTTGAAGTAATAACTCCACCGAAATCCCAAAAAATTGAACTATATTGATTAAATTCCATCTACTTAAGTATATTCCTTATAAAAGCGTATAATTTGTGTAGTTTATAGAGAAATGTCTGGAAATAGTATTGGAAAAAGCTTTGTTGTCACAACCTTTGGCGAGAGTCATGGCCCCGCTATGGGCTGTATCATTGATGGCTGTCCGCCAGGGATAGAAATTGATGAATCGATTATTCAATGTGACTTAGATCGAAGAAAGCCGGGCTCAAATGAATATACAACAAAAAGGAAAGAAGACGATAAAGTAGAAATTTTATCTGGAGTTTTCGAAGGCAAGACCACAGGTACCCCCATCGGTCTTTTGATAAAAAATAAGGATCAAAGAAGTTCAGATTACGATAAATTGAAAGATGTTTACAGACCTTCTCATGCTGATTATGGGTATATTCAAAAATATGGAATAAGAGATCATCGTGGAGGAGGAAGATCATCTGCGAGAGAAACTGCTATGCGAGTAGCGGCGGGAGCTATAGCAAAAAAATTTTTAAAAGATAAATTGAATGTTGACGTTTTTGGGTATATCAACCAAATTGGCATTCACAAGATCAATAGCTTTGATAAAGACATTATTAATCATAATTCTTTTTTTTGCCCTGACAAATCTCTTGTTACAACCCTTGAAAAATACATTGATGAGTTGAGAGAAGAGGGCGACTCCATTGGAGCGTCTATTTCTGTTGAAGCCTCAAATATGCCACTAGGTTTAGGCGAACCGGTATTTGACAAATTAGATGCTGATATAGCTCATGCATTGATGAGTATTAATGCAGTCAAGGCAGTTGAAATAGGTAATGGAATTGAAGTTGTTGGCCTTAAAGGATCAGTTAATAGAGATGAAATTTCTCCAGACGGATTTGAGTCTAATAATTCTGGAGGGATTTCCGGAGGCATATCTACAGGTCAAAACTTATTAGCAAAAGTTGCGCTTAAGCCAACTTCTAGCATTTTGGTGAAAGGAAAATCAGTTAATAAGGAGGGAGAATCAGTCGAAGTTGTCTCTAAGGGAAGGCATGATCCATGCGTTGGCATTAGAGCAGTACCAATTGTTGAAGCTATGACTGCAATCGTTTTAATTGACCACTATTTAAGGAATAGAGCTCAGAACCAGGATAAACCTAAAGAGTTTAATAAAATTCCCTCTGAAAAAGATTAAGTAACATGTCTCAGAGAACTCTTTACGATAAAATTTGGGACGACCATTTCGTAGCTCAAAGAGAGGATGGTAGCACTTTGATGTATATTGATCGTCATTTAATACACGAAGTAACGTCTCCACAAGCTTTTGATGGTCTTCGTCAAAACAGTTTAATTCCAAGACAAGTAGGGACTGTTGTTGCAACTCCAGATCATAATGTACCTACTACTGATCGATCAAAAGACATTGAAGGAATAAAAGATCCCATTAGCAAACTTCAGGTGGTCACTTTAAATGATAACTGCGACGAATTTGGCATCAATCAGTTTAAGTTGAATGATGAGAGACAGGGCATTGTTCATGTAATTGGCCCTGAGCAAGGAATAACTTTACCTGGAATGACTATTGTTTGTGGAGATTCTCATACCTCTACCCATGGTGCTTTTGGATCTTTAGCTATGGGAATTGGAACCAGTGAAGTAGAGCATGTGTTAGCTACACAATGTTTAGTAACTCAAAAGCAAAAAAATATGCTCATAGAAATTAATGGGCAGTTACAAAAAGGAGTGACTGCAAAAGACGTAACAATGTTCATAATAGGAAAAATTGGAACCGCAGGAGGAACTGAGCATGTAATAGAATACGCTGGCAGCGCTATAGAAAACTTAACCATGGAAGGGAGAATGACTCTATGCAACATGGCTATCGAAGCTGGTGCGAGAGCAGGCATGGTAGCGCCAGATGAAAAAACTTTTGATTACGTGGCTAATAGACCCTTCAGCCCAAAAGGCTCTGATTTTGATAAAGCAGTAAAGTATTGGGCATCTTTAAAAACTGATCCAGACGCAAGCTTCAATGCTACTTATTCTTTTGAAGCTAGTGAAATTCTCCCACAAGTTACGTGGGGAACTTCTCCTGAAATGGTTGCACATATAGAAGATTGTGTTCCAGAAACTATAGAAGATGACAAAACAGTAAAGTCAGCATTAGATTATATGGGGCTTAAACCTGGCACTAAAATTAAAGATATTGAAGTTGATCAGATATTTATTGGTTCATGTACTAATTCTAGGATTGAAGATTTAAGAGCTGCTTCAAAAATCTTAATTGGAAATAAAATATCAAATAAGATCAAAAGAGCTATTGTTGTTCCTGGCTCTGGTCTTGTTAAAAAGCAAGCAGAATCTGAAGGCTTAGATGAAATTTTTAAAAGTGCAGGTTTTGAATGGAGAGATGCAGGATGTTCTATGTGCCTAGGTATGAATCCAGATCAACTCAAAGAGTATGAAAGATGCGCTTCAACCTCTAATAGAAACTTTGAAGGCAGACAAGGTTATAAAGGCCGTACTCATTTAGTAAGTCCTATAATGGCCGCAGCAGCTTCTTTAGAAGGCAAGTTCATGGATGTGAGAGAGATTTAATGAAAAATTCTAATTTATATTCTGGAGAATTTGCATGCTTGGAAAAAGCTAATATTGACACTGATCAAATTATTCCAAAGCAGTTTTTAAAATCTATTACAAAAAAAGGGTTAGGGCCATATTTATTCGATGCTTGGAGATATAACGATGAGGGTTATCTTGGTAAAAAGCCTGCCGATAGAGAAATAAATCCAGATTTTGTTTTGAATAAATCAGATTATGAAGGAATAAATGTGCTTATTGCAGATGAAAATTTTGGTTGTGGCTCAAGTAGAGAACACGCTGTCTGGGCTTTGAAAGATTTTGGAATTAACGTTGTTATTGCTTCCTCATTTGGAGATATTTTTTTTAATAACTGTTTCAAAAATGGAGTGTTGGCAGTTAAGGTTTCTCAAGAATCTCTGAATGAAATATTCAAAGAACAAAAAGAAAATTTTCAAAAACAAATTGAAATAGATTTAATTAATCAAAAAATAAAAATTCCTAATATCAAAACTATAAATTTTGATATTGACGATTTTAGAAAGAATTGTTTATTGGAAGGTTTAGACGATATTGGGTTTAGTTTGAAATATGAATCCGAGATCACTAATTATGAAAATAAATTAAAGAAACTAAGACCATGGATCTTAAATGACTAAAGCAAAGCAAATCTTATTCCTTCCCGGTGATGGTATTGGTCCAGAGGTTAGTGCGGAAGCTGAGAAAGTATTAGTGCATATTTCTCAACAATATAATTTTGACCTAGAAATTCATAATCGTCTCATAGGAGGGATAGCTATAGATAAAGAAGGAGCACCAATATCCGACACTACAATTGATGTGGCAAAACAAGTAGACGCAATATTCTTAGGAGGCGTCGGAGGTCCAAAGTGGGATAGCTTAGAACCTGCAAATAAACCGGAAAAAGGATTATTAAGAATTAGATCTGAACTTGATTTGTTTGCAAATTTAAGACCGTCTATGGCTTTTCCCGGTCTTGAAGATTCATCATCATTGAGAAAGGAAGTGATAGAAGGTTTGAATATACTAATTGTTAGAGAATTGACAGGTGGAATTTACTTTGGAACTCCAAGAGAAATAAAAGATGATACAGCTTTTAACACAATGGTTTATTCAACTAGTGAAGTCGAGAGAATTGCTGAGGTCGCTTTCCAAAGCGCTATGAAAAGAGATAAAAAATTATGTTCTGTAGATAAAGCAAATGTTTTAGAAGTTTCAGAGTTTTGGAGGGGGATTGTAAATAAGATTTCTAAAAAATATCCTGAAGTGAAACTATCTCATATGTTAGTTGATAACGCAGCCATGCAACTGGTTCAAGCTCCAAAGCAATTTGATGTAATTTTGTCTTCAAATCTTTTTGGCGATATCCTTTCAGATATAAGTTCAATTTTATCGGGATCAATTGGAATGCTACCTTCAGCCTCTCTAGATCAAAATTCAAAAGGTTTATATGAGCCTGTTCATGGAACGGCTCCAGATATTGCAGGAAAAGCAATTGCGAACCCTCTAGCTGCAATATTGTCTATTGCTATGATGTTTAAATATTCTTTTTTCGATGAACTAATTTCTACAAAAATTGAGGAAACAGTTAAAAAGGTTCTTTCGGAGGGATTCGCTACACAAGATATAGCAAATGAAAACTCAAAAATTGTTTCAACTTCAGATATGGGAGATTTGATAATTGAAAATCTTAAGTAAAAAAATTGCTATTGTAGGAGCAACTGGCGCTGTAGGAAGGGTTTTTTTAGATCTTCTAAATGATAATTTTCCGGGTGAAAAAGATCTTTTTTTGTTGGCAAGTAAAAAATCAGAAGGAAAGAAAATATCTTGCGGCAATCAAGAATTTATAGTTGAAGATTTAGCTACTTTTGACTTCAGCAGAGCTGATATAGCTTTTTTTTCTGCAGGAGCAAATATTTCTGGAGAATTTGCTCCGAAAGCAAAAGAACAAGGATGTACAGTTATAGACAACTCATCTAAATTTAGGAAGGATGAAAACATACCCTTGATCATTCCTGAAGTTAATGGAAATATTTTGGATCAAATAAATCTACCCGAAATAATTTCAAATCCTAATTGCTCCACTGCTCAACTGTTAGTAGCTTTAAAGCCAATTCATGATTTATTTGAAATTGCTAGAGTGGACGTGGTAACTTTTCAGGCCGTAAGTGGATCTGGTCAAAATGCGATCGAAGAATTAATTAATCAAACAAAGAGTTCGTTAAACGGTGAACAAATTTCTAGAGACGTCTATGGAGCCCAAATTGCATTTAATGTTATAGCAGCAGGAAATTTAGAGGAAAATAATTACACTGATGAAGAAATGAAAATTTCATTTGAGACAAAAAAAATTCTTGATAAAAATATAAGTATCTCTGCAACCTCGGTAAGAGTTCCTGTAATTTATGGACATTCGATTGCTGCTCATGTAAAAACTAATAAAAAAATTGATTTACCTAAACTTAATGAAGCTTTAGATTCTCAACCTGGACTAGATAAATATTCAAATGAGAATTTTTTATCTCCTAATCCTGTAGAACATGCTGAAGGTAAAAATCCTGTTTCTGTGGGTCGAGTTAGAGCTGATTTATGGGAGGAAGATCGAGTAAATATTTGGGTAGTGGCTGATAATCTAAGAAAAGGCGCAGCATTAAATAGCTTACAAATTATGGAAAAAATTTTAGACGAATAAATTATGTTAAGACTCATTGCTTTAATTATTTTTTTTATTCCAAATTTGCTATATGCAAACATATATTACTCCACAAATGTTTTTGATAATCTTTGGTCTATTGCTATTGAGGTAAAAAAAGATAATCCCGAGTTTTCCTTATATCAAATTATGATAGCAATGCAGGATCTTAATCCTGATTCGTTTAAAGAAGAAAATATTAATTTTTTAAAAAAAGATAAATTATTAAGAACTCCTGATTTATATTTATTGAGCATCTACGACAAGCAGCAATCTGTAAGAGACGTTGCAGAACAAAACTCTTTTGCTGGAAATCAGTATACGGACTATGCACTATTAGAAAATGTTCTTGTATTAACTGAACCAGAAACTTCTTTGGTAGAAATAATTGAAAATGATGACTATTTCTTAGTTGAAAAAGACGCGTCAGAAGCTCTTCCTGAAATATCTAATACAGTCGAAGAGAATTTAACAGAAGCTTCCGTTGTTTCTGAAATAGCAGAGGAATCAATGGAAGAAACTTCGCTTATTCCTGAGATAACAGAGAAATCGGTGGAAGAGACATCTAGTTTTTCCACAATGGCTGAGGAATTGGTGGAAGAAACTTCCGTCGTTCCTGAGATAGCAGAGGAATCAATGGATGAGACTTCTAGTTTTTCCGCAATGGCTGAGGAATTGGTTGAAGACAACTATATAAATATTGTTTCTAATTCTTCAGAGGCTTTACAAGAGAATTTTCAGGATATTGAACCAGTTTCCTCAATTGATTATCAGCTAACCCTAATAATTGGTTTGTCTATATTTTTAGTTTTCCTAGGAATTTTATACTTTAGAAGTGCTCCTTCTGACATCAAGGAAGTTACAGAGAATAAAGAGAATTTAGAAGAGGAATATGAAGAGATTGGAGACCCTTACGAAGCAAGGCTTAATCTGGCGACTATGTACATAGAAATGAAAGATTTCGATCAGGCAAAGCAGTTGATAGAAGAAATAATTGAAAGCGCTGAAGATGAAGAAGTTATCAATCAAGCTAAAAATTTATTAAAAAGTTTTTAATGAAGCTTAATCGTTATGCTGCCGGAATAGAATATTTTGGAAAAAATTATAAAGGTTGGCAAACTCAGAAATCAACAAGCGAAACTATACAATCTAAGATTGATAGAGCTCTATCGAAAATAGCTGATTCTGAAATTAAGTCAATTTGTGCTGGAAGAACTGATTCAGGTGTAAATGCTTTATCACAAGTAATTCATTTTGAATCTGATAAAAAAAGATCTTTAAAAGGTTGGTTGGAGGGATGTAATTCAGTCTTGCCGGACGATATAAGATTTATTTGGATTAAAAAAGTGCCAGAAACCTTTCACGCAAGATTTTCAGCAATTAAACGAACTTATAAGTACTTTGTTTTAAATGCACAAAATACTTCTGTATTTTATAAAAATAAAACTGTTCATATAAAAGATAAAATAAATATAGATAACATGAGAGATTCATCGAAATATTTAATTGGAGAAAAAGACTTTACAAGTTTTAGATCATCAGGGTGCCAATCTAAATCTCCTATGAGAGAGATTTATGAAATTAATATTTCTAAAAGAAAAAATTTAATTGTTTTTGAGATTTCAGCTAACGCTTTTTTATTGAACATGGTGAGAATTATTGTTGGAACACTTCTAGAATTTGGATTAGAAGAAAAAAATCCTCTATTAATGAAAACTATAGTCGATGGACGTGATAGAAATCTTTCTGGAAAAACAATATCTGCAGATGGGTTATATTTTGTTGGACCTGAATATCCGTCAGAATTTAAAATTAAAAAACCTCCGCTTAAATATCAAATACTTCCAACTTGACTAATAAAATGAATATTTTTGTAAAAATCTGCGGGATTACTAGTAGCAATGATGCTAACTTAGCCGCTGAGTTTGGTGCAGACGCAATTGGTTTGAACCAATATAAGCAAAGTCCAAGATATGTTAATGAATCAGGCTTAATTAATATTAAAGAAAACTTAGATAATAATATATTGATTGTTCCTGTTTTTGTTGATCCTAATGTTCAAGAGGTTCACAGGTTTATAGATATATTTCCAAAAAGCATACTTCAGTTTCATGGTAATGAATCACTAAAGTTCTGCAAGCAGTTTGACAGGCCATTTATCAAATCTATAAATCAAAAAGAATTTACAAACATCGTGGATACTACGAAAGAGTACATTTCAGCTGATTATTTTCTTTTAGACTCTGGAACAGAAGATTTACATGGTGGCACAGGCGAAATATTTGATTGGAAAAAAATTCCTGTAAATTTGAATAATTTAATTATTGCAGGAGGATTAAATTCCAATAATATCTTATCGCTATTAGATTATTTTATTCCTTTCGGAGTTGATGTATGTAGTGGAGTTGAATCAAAAAAAGGTGTAAAAGACCCTTTTATAATGAAAGAATTTATAGAATTGATAAAAAACTATGAAAGATAAAGAAAATTATAACTTTCCAGATGATGCAGGAAGGTATGGAGAATTCGGTGGCAAATATGTTTCTGAAACACTCATGTCAGCTTTAGAAGAGTTAGAAAATACTTATGAAAATCTAAAGGGCAATGAAGAGTTTAAGAATGAAATAACAGAAGACTTAAATAATTTTGTTGGTCGTCCATCTCCTCTATATTTTGCTAAAAGATGGACAGAGAAGCTTGCGGGCGCACAAATTTATTTAAAAAGAGAAGATTTAAATCATACAGGAGCCCATAAGATAAATAACACTGTTGGACAAGTTTTATTAGCAAAACATATGGGTAAAAAAAGAATTATTGCTGAAACTGGAGCCGGACAACATGGCGTGGCAACTGCTGCCGTCGCTGCTAGACATGGTCTTGAATGTATCATTTTTATGGGAGAAGAAGACATAGAAAGACAATCTCCTAATGTATATAGAATGAAATTATTAGGAGCTGAAGTTTGTTCAGTGACTTCAGGTACAAAAACTTTAAAAGATGCCATGAATGAAGCAATGAGAGATTGGGTGACAAATGTTGATGATACTCATTACATAATAGGAAGCGTGGCAGGGCCTCACCCATATCCAAAAATTGTTAGAGATTTTAATTCTATTGTTGGAGTTGAATTAAAAGATCAATCTAGAGCTTTGTTTGGAAGATTCCCCGATAAAATAATTGCTTGTGTGGGAGGCGGGTCAAATGCGATGGGTATTTTCTATCCATTTTTAAAAGATAATTCAGTGGATTTAATTGGGGTTGAAGCTGGCGGCTCTGGAATTGAAACTGGAAAGCATGCTGCACCACTCAGTGATGGAAGCATAGGAGTTTTGCATGGTATGAAAACTTACTTAATGCAAGATGAATCCGGTCAAATTCTTTCTACTCAATCGGTATCCGCAGGCTTAGATTATCCTGGAGTTGGTCCTGAGCATTCATATTTAAAAGATTCAGGAAGGGTTGAATACAATTCAGCAACAGATGAAGAAGCTTTAGATAGCTTTCATGATTTAACTAAAACTGAAGGGATTATGCCTGCTTTAGAAACCGCTCACGCACTCGCTTACGCAAAAAAAATTGCTCCTAAACTAGATGAAGAAGAAATTATAGTTGTTAATTTGTCAGGTAGGGGTGATAAGGACATGGCTAATGTAGCAAAAGTAGAAGGCCTCACTTTATGAGTATTATCAATTCAACCTTCAAAAACTTACAAAAAAATAAATCAAAAGCGCTAGTAACATACACTGTGGCAGGAGATCCAGACTTAGAATTATCAGAGGAAATAATAGAAGAAATTATTAATAGTGGAGCTGATATTATAGAAATTGGAGTTCCTTTTTCTGATCCAATGTCCGAGGGTCCAGTAATACAATTAGCTCATGAACGTTCATTGAAAAATAAAACTTCTCTTCCTGAAATTTTGTCCTTAAGTAAGAGATTAAAGAAGAAATTTAATAATACGCCCATTGTATTAATGGGTTATTTTAATACTTTTATAAATTCTTTAAATTCAGATAATAACTTCCATGATATTAACGATGAAATTTGTGAAGAATTGAAAAATAGTGGCGTAGATGGCTTGATCATTGTTGATTTACCATTTGAAGAAAGTGAAGTAATTTTTAAAAAACTGTCGGAATATCAAATAGATTTAATAAGACTGATTTCTCCAACAACAAGTGAATTGAGAATAAATGAGATAATTAATAACTCTTCCGGCTTTTTATATTATGTGTCTTTAAAAGGCATTACTGGGGCAGATATAAGTTCATACGAAGAGCTTGAAAAAAGAGTTCAAAATATAAAAAAAATAACTAATATTCCGATCGTGGTAGGATTTGGGATAAAAGATCAACAAACTGCGGAAAATATGTCTAATTTTTCAGATGGTGTCGTTATAGGTAGTGCAATAGTTGATATGATTGAACATATTAAAACAAAAAAGACTGGCAATGATTTTGCTAAAATATCTAAGTTTGTCGGAGAAATAAAATCTTCGTTACAATAAAAAATGGTTAAGAGCTGGTTTAATAGAATTCTTCCATCTTTTGCTAGAGCCCATAAAAAGGACGATAAAAAAAGTCCTGTGCCTCAGGGTTTATGGCAAAGCTGTCCAAACTGTAAAGAGATTATTTACGGTCCTGATCTTGAATCAAATCTGTATGTCTGCATGAATTGTGATCACCATATTAGAATTGGAGCAAGGCATAGGCTCACATATTTATTTGACGAAAATAAATACCAAGAAATTTCACCAGACACAGAAGCTAAAGACTGGCTTTCTTTTAAAGATTCAAAAAAATACAAAGATAGACTCAACGAAGCAAAAAATAAAATTGATGAAAAGGAAGCCTTGTTATGTGCCCACGGAAAATTAAATGATATGCAAGTTGTAGTTGCTGTTTTTGAATTTAGGTTTATGGGCGGTTCAATGGGTTCAGTAGTCGGTCAAAAATTTGTTGATGCGGTTAATAAAGCAATCGAACTAAAAGCTCCTTTTATATGCTTTTCAACAAGTGGTGGAGCAAGAATGCAAGAATCACTTTTTTCTCTTTTTCAAATGGCAAGAACTTCAGCAGTATTAAATAAACTTAAAGAAAGCAAACTGCCTTATATTTCTGTCATGACGGATCCAATCTATGGAGGAGTTTCAGCAAGTCTTGCAATGTTAGGAGATATAAATATTGCTGAACCAAAAGCGCAAGTGGGTTTTGCAGGACCAAGAGTTATTGAAGATACAGTAAGAGTAAAGTTACCAGCAGGTTTTCAACGTAGCGAATTTTTACTAGAGCATGGACTCATTGATATGATTGTTCATAGATCTGAAATGAAAGATAAATTATTTAGTCTATTGTCAAAACTCTCGACTTTTTAAAGAATTGACTAAATTAGAAGAATATTTAAATCCGCTTCTATTAAAAAAAAATAATTTTAGAAAAATTAGCTTCGCCTCCTTAAAAAAAGTTATCTCTAAATTAGAAATAAATAAACCTCCAAAGATTATTTCTGTCACTGGAACAAATGGTAAAGGCTCGACTTTAGAAATTCTCTCTAGAGTACTTTCTAATAATAATTACAGGGTAGGATTATTTAGCTCTCCTCATTTAATTAGGTTTAATGAAAGAATAAGAATAAATAACGTATCTATTTCAGACGATGAAATACTCAAATGCTTAAAAAAGTTAGAAGTTTTGGAAGAGTATAAAGATTTCAATTTCTTTCAATTATTTTCATTAGTATGTTTTATGATTTTTTCCAAAAAACAATTAGATGTTTGGCTTCTAGAGGTTGGATTAGGAGGACGATATGATCCAGTAAACTGCTTTGACGCAGATATTTCTGTAATAACAAAAGTAGCTATAGATCACGAAGATATTTTAGGAAAAGGTGTTGAAAACATCGGCAGAGAAAAAGCAGGCATAATCAGAAAAAATAATGTGACGATTTTTGGCGAAGGCAAAATTCCAAAAAGTGTAGATAAAATCATAAGTAATTTAAAACCTTCTTTCTATAAAGTCGAAAATTCAAATATTCAATTGAAAAATTTCCATAAAAATTCGGTTGCAATTGCAGAAAAAATTATAGATTTAGAATTCAAACCTCTTAATTCAACTCTAGAACTAAATAAATTAAAAAATTTTTCATACTTTGGAAGAACACATCTTTTTAAGAAAAATCTTCTTTTAGATGTTTCGCATAATTCGGACAGCATAAATAACTTGCAAAGTTATTTAATTCATAATTTTTGTGACACTCCAATGAGAGCAATTTTCTCTTGTAACAAATCAAAAGAAATTGAAGAATTATGTGAGCCCATAATTGATTTATTTGATGAGTGGTTCTTGCCAGAATTAGATAGCAATAGAGTGAAGGATAATAAAATTGTAAAAAAATATTTAAAAAGTAAAGGAAAAAAAATTAAGTTAGGATACGATATTAGCCAGATTATAAAAATTCTTAACAAAAATGAAAAAAATGGGCTAAACGTAGCTTTCGGATCTTTTATTTTGATCGGAAAAATTTATGAAGCTTATAATCTGAAAATTTAAATGATTGCTTTTACAATTTTTGACTTTGTTTTTTTTATTTCTTTTATATTTTTTAGTTTAAGAGGATTTCTAAATGGAGTCGTCAAAGAACTTTTGTCATTATTGATTTGGCTCTCTTCCTTAGCTCTAGCATGGGGATTGAGACAATTCCCAATAAATTTTTTTGAAATAAATAGTTCTATGATTTGGGTTGAAACCCTATTTTTTATATTTTTTTTTATTCTTTTTTATATTTTATTTGTATTTATTTTTAAAGCTATAACTTTTGCTTTCAACCCAAAAACTTTTATTTTGAATTCATTAGGATTTTTTATTGGTATTTTTAAATTTAATATATTCACTATTATTTTATTTTTAACTGCTGAGGAATATATAATTGATCAGAATTGGTGGAGTTCAAGTATGGTCTCTCCATATATTATTGACTCAGCAAATTTGGTCGGAAAAATGATTGGAGAGCTTCCCGTTGAAAATATAGAAAATCTTACAATCGAACCAAGTAAACTAATAGATTAATGTGTGGAATAGTAGGTATCATTTCTGAGGAAGAGGTTTCCTCCTCAATTTATGAATCTCTGACCGTTATTCAACACAGAGGACAAGATGCTGCAGGCATTGCCACACTTGAAGATGGCAAATTACATGTTAGGAAACAGATAGGTCTAGTTAGAGACGTATTCAGAGCTCAACACATTTCAAGCCTCAAAGGAAAAATCGGTATTGGACATGTCAGATATCCAACTGCAGGAGGTGTGAGTAGAGAATTTTCTCAACCACTTTATGTGAATTCTCCTTATGGAATAAGTATTTGCCACAATGGGAATCTTGTGAATGCAAAAGAATTATCTGAAGAACTTTTTAGAAATGATTTAAGACACTTGAATACCGATTCTGATTCGGAAGTAATTTTAAATATTTTTGCTCATGAACTTCAAAAAATTAACTCTATTTCTCCAAAAGCAGATGAGATTTTTTTGGCGGTAGAAAATATGCATAAAAGGCTAAAAGGAGCTTATTCAATTGTATTAATGATTAGTGGGGTAGGTTTACTAGCTATAAGAGACCCAAATGGTATAAGACCTCTAATAATGGGAAAAAAGGAAAATGACCTATTAGGGAAAACAGACTACATGTTTTCTTCAGAAAGTCCCGCTTTAGATGCTTTAGACTTTGAAATCACCGGAGATTTAAAACCAGGCGAAGCAGTGTTTGTTTCTTTAGAAGGCGAGATGGATAGAAAAGTATGTCATGAATCGCCTAAACATTATCCTTGTATATTTGAATATGTATATTTGGCAAGGCCAGATGCTGTTATTGAAGAAATCTCTGTAATGAAGTCTAGATTAAGGATGGGGCAAAAGTTGGGTATGAAAATTAAATCACTGTACCCAGATTCTAAAATTGATTCTGTGATACCAATACCTGAAAGCAGTACCTCGTCAGCAATTGAAGTGGCCAAATTTCTTGGGGTAAATTATCGAGAAGGATTTGTAAAAAATAGGTACATTGGTAGAACTTTTATTATGCCGAAACAGGATATTAGGAAGAAGTCTGTGAGAAGAAAATTAAATCCAATCCCTTTTGAATTTAAGGATAAAAATATTTTATTAATTGATGATTCTATTGTGAGAGGGACTACTAGTAGGGAGATTGTTGAGATGGCAAGAAATGCAGGAGCTAAAAAAGTTTTTTTTGCTTCAGCAGCTCCACCCATCAGATTTCAAAATGTTTACGGAATAGATATGGCTGCTACAGAAGAATTAATAGCCCATCAGAGGGATGATAAACAAATTGCGAATTTCATTGGAGCAGATTGGCTTGTTTATCAAAATTTAGAAGATCTAATTGATTGTGCTAAAGAAGGAAATAAAGATATTGAACATTTTGAGACTTCTATTTTTGATGGAAATTATGTTTGTGGTTCTGTAACTAAAGAATATTTAACTAATCTCGAATTAGAAAGAAAAGATGCTAATAAATCTTTCTAATTACTTTCTATAGTCACACTTGGAAGAGCCGCGTTGTCTGCTGCCTTTCGATAAGCCTCGATTTGATCAAAATTCATGTAGCGAAAGATATCAGACGACATCGTATTGATTTCATTCATATGCGAAAGATACTCTTTTAAATTTGGAAGTTTTCCTAAAATCGCGGAGATTGCAGCTAGTTCTGCAGAAGCCAAATAAACATTTGCTCCGTCACCAAGTCTATTTGGAAAGTTTCTCGTAGAAGTAGACACCACAGTAGAGTTAGGCTCTACACGCGCTTGATTCCCCATGCACAATGAGCAACCCGGAACTTCAGTTCTTACGCCAGCATTCTTAAAAATTTTATAAAATCCTTCTTCTTCTAGTTGGAATTTATCCATTTTTGTTGGAGGAGATATCCAAAGTCTTGTTGGTAGTTCAGAAGTTTTTTCCAAAAGTTTTCCTGCAGCTCTAAAATGACCAATATTTGTCATGCATGAGCCAATAAAAACTTCATCTATTTTGTCTTCTCCAATTTCAGAGAGAGTTTTAATATCGTCAGGGTCATTAGGACACGCTAATAATGGTTCCTTGATTTCATTCAAGTCAATTTCAATTATCTCAGCATATTTAGCATTACTATCAGGCTTCATAAGGACAGGATTTGCTAACCACTGTTCCATTTTTTGAGCTCTTCTTTCAAGAGTTCTAGCATCTCCATAACCTTCAGAGATTAACCATCTAAGAAGAATAATATTAGAATTTAAATATTCAACAATAGGTTCTTCGTCTAGCAGGACTGTGCAACCTGATGCTGATCTTTCCGCAGAAGCATCTGATAACTCAAAAGCTTGTTCAATTTTTAAATCAGGCAAACCTTCAATTTCTAAACATCTTCCAGAAAAAACATTCTTCTTGCCTTCTTTTTCAACTGTTAATAATCCTCTTTTAATCGCAGCATATGGAATTGCATTCACTAAATCTCTAAGGGTAATACCAGGCTGCATCTTACCTGAAAATCTAACCAATACTGATTCAGGCATATCCAAAGGAATTACTCCTAACGCTGCACCGAAAGCGACTAGACCTGAGCCAGCAGGGAAGCTTATACCTATTGGAAATCTTGTATGTGAATCTCCTCCAGTTCCTACGGTGTCAGGTAAAAGCATTCTATTTAGCCAAGAATGAATAATTCCATCCCCAGGTTTTAGAGCAATACCACCTCTTGTTTTTATAAATTCAGGAAGGGTATGTTGTGTTTCTATATCTACTGGCTTGGGATAAGCAGCAGTGTGACAAAAAGATTGCATTACTAAATCAGAAGTGAAACCTAGACAAGCAAGCTCTTTGAGCTCATCTCTAGTCATTGGTCCAGTTGTATCTTGAGATCCAACAGTTGTCATAATTGGTTCACAATAAGTGCCAGGTCTTATGCCCTTAACCCCACAGGCTTTACCAACCATTTTTTGAGCCAATGTAAAACCGTCTTCTGAGTCATCATTATCTCCCGGTCTGACAAATACTTCACTCGGCTCTAATTTTAAAAACTCTCTCGTTTTATCAGTTAAACTTCTTCCTATTATTAAAGGAATCCTACCTCCAGCTCTGACTTCATCTAGGAAAGTTTCTGATTTGAATTCAAAATTTGAAATGACTTCATCTTCTTCATTCTTTATAACACCTTCATAAGGGAAGATAGAAATTACGTCACCAGTATTCATTTTTTCAACATTTGCTTCAAAAACTAAAGTGCCTGCATCTTCCATTGTATTGAAGAATATTGGAGCAATTTTTCCACCTATACAAATTCCTCCAGTTTTTTTGTTAGGTATAAAAGGGATATCCTCACCCATATGCCATAAAACTGAATTGGTTGCAGATTTTCTAGAAGAACCTGTGCCTACTACGTCTCCCACTAAAGCAACAGGAAAACCTTTTTCCTTTAATTTATTTATTGTTTCAATTGGATCAGTTATTCCATCTCGAGGCATTTTATACATTGCTAAAGCATGCAAAGGAATGTCAGGTCTTGACCAGGCATCTGGGGCTGGAGAGAGATCATCGGTATTTGTTTCTCCTGGAACTTTAAAAATACTGGCTTTTATTAATTTTGGAGTTTCAGGTTTAGATGTAAACCATTCCGCCTCGGCCCAAGAGACTAAGATTTTTTTAGCGTTAGGAGATTTTTTTGATAATTCAGCAATGTCATTGAAAGCGTCAAAAATAAGTAAAGTATTAGATAATGCTTCAACAGCTATTTCACCACATTCGTCATCATCTATTAGTTCTATTAATGGCTCAACATTGTAGCCACCCAGCATTGTTCCTAAAAAAAACGTTGCTTCTTTAGGAGAAATTAATTTACATTCAATTTTTTTCTTAGCCAAATCAGCTAAAAAAGCAGCTTTTACATAAGCAGCATCATCTACTCCCGCAGGCACTCTATTTACCAAAAGATCTAAGAGCTCTTTATTATCATTAGTTTCTTTTTTAATAAGTTCTACTAACTCAGTTGTTTGCTCCGCATTGAGCGGCAAAGGAGGAATGCCAAGATCAGCTCTTTCCTTGAAAGATTTATAATAATTTTCAAGCATATATTCTCAATTAAAAATTGTTAATATATTAACATGACTAAAGACCCAACTGTACGAACAAGAACACCATGTGTTGGAATTTGCTCAACTACCTATGGTGACGATGTATGTCGAGGGTGTAAAAGGTTTATTCACGAGGTCATAAATTGGAATTCTTTCAAGCCCGAAGAAAAAGAGGCTGTTTGGAAAAGACTTGAAAAACTAAAGTCTTTAATTATGCAATCTAAAGTTGAAATCTTTGATGAAGATTTGATGGAATATAAAATTGATGAATTACAATTAAAAATTAACAAAGATTTAAACTCATTATCTAAAGCTTTTGAAATTGTAAAACTCACTAGTCAAAGTTTTGAAAACCTAAAAGAATTTGGCATAAATTTACATGAAGAAGGAAAGTTGGTTGAATTAAAAGAAGTGATAGAAACTGAATTATATGAACTATCTACTGCGCATTTTAAAAGATATTTTGTAGAACCAATCGAAAAATTAAATAAGAACTAAATTTTTTCTTGTAGGAGTTCTATTTCTCCATTTGAACTTTTTATGTACCACAAGTTATCCCCCCAATCTCCCAAAACTATTCTAGGAATGCCATTTTCATCATGAATTTTTGGTCGATGAGTATGACCATGAATTAAAATATCTACGGAATTATTCTTAATAATTTTTTCAACTTCAGTTGTATTGACATCCATGATCAATTCATTTTTATTTTGGTTTTCTAACGTGCTTATTTCTCTCAAGTTTTTAGCAACCGTTTTTCTTTCAATTAAATCTTTTGATAGAAATTCATCTTGCCATTCTTTATTTCTCACTAATTTTCTAAAATTTTGATAATCTTCGTCATCTGTGCAGAGAGAGTCACCATGCATCAATAGGATTTTTCTGTTATCAATCTCTAACGTGTAAGGATCTTCTATAAGATTTGCTCCTACTTCCTTACAAAACTTTTGGCCTATTAGGAAATCTCTATTTCCATGCATCAAAAATATTTTGGTTCCGGAGTTTGATATTTCTTTTAGAACATCTTTTATACTTTTAATAAAATTATCTTCATAATCATCACCAATCCATTGTTCAAAGAAATCACCGAGAATGAATAATTCATCTTTGGGGCTAAGTTTTGAATTGATAAAGTTTTTAAAAGCTTCAGTTAGATGTGGCTTTTTTTCTTCAAGATGTAAATCTGAGATAAAAAAAATAGACATCAATCATTTTCTTGTAACATTAATCATATAAACGTCTTCGATTGGAACGTCTTGGTGGCCTGAAACAAAGGTTGTTTTTACCTTAGCAATTTCATCTATGACATCCTGACCAGAGATTACTTTTCCAAAAACAGCATAGCCGCCTGAGTTCGGATAATCTAAAAATTCATTATCAGCTAGATTTATAAAAAATTGAGATGTGGCAGAATCTAGATCGCTAGTTCTTGCCATTGAAAGAGTGTATTTTTCATTTTTAAGGCCATTATTTGACTCATTTACAATTGGATCTTTCGTAGCTTTTTGATTCATACCAATTTCAAATCCACCTCCTTGAATTACAAATCCTGGAATAACTCTATGAAATAGAACATTTTCAAAGAAATTTTCGTCAACATACTCTGTAAAATTTTTGACAGTAATTGGAGCTTCATTTGGATAAAGTTCTATATCAAAATTTCCTAAACTGGTTGTGACAGCTAATAATATAATTTCATTCATAAGGAACAAGTATAATACTCTTAACTCGTAATAATAAATGAAAATTTATAATAGTCTTTCTGGTTCTAAACAAGTATTTAAACCAATTACTCAAAAAAAAATTAACATGTATGTTTGTGGTATGACTGTCTATGATGATTGTCACATAGGACATGCAAGAACATTTTTAACTTTTGACTTGTTTCTACGTTTCTTTAATTTTCTTGGCTTCGAAGTAAATTATGTAAGAAATATTACTGATATCGAAGATAAGATTATTGAAAAAGCCAAAATTGAAAAAGTAAATTATGACGATATCTCGTCAAGATTTATTGAATCTATGCACGAAGATTTTAAAAAGCTTAATTTACTATCTCCAAATTTAGAACCAAAGGCTTCTGAACATATAGGCGAAATTATTTCAATGATCGAAAATTTGGAATCAAAACATCATGCCTACTCTGTAGAAGAAGGAGATGTTTATTTTGATATAAATTCTTATAGCGATTATGGAAAACTGTCGAAAAGAAATTTAGAAGAGCTAGACGCTGGAGCCAGAGTAGAAGTTGATAAATTTAAAAAGAGTCCTAATGATTTTGTATTATGGAAAAAAACTCAAACTGAACCAAATTGGAAATCTAGATGGGGTAGGGGAAGACCTGGCTGGCACATCGAATGTTCTGCAATGAGTAAAAAGTATTTAGGAAATACTTTTGACATTCATGGAGGAGGTCTAGATTTAAAATTTCCTCATCATGAAAATGAAATTGCTCAATCAGAGTGTTGTAACGAAAAAGGATTTGCAAATTATTGGATGCATGTAGCCCCGCTGAATGTTGACGGAAAAAAAATGTCAAAATCTTTAGATAATTTTATTACTATTAAGAAAGTACTAAATGAATATCATTCTGAAGTATTAAGAGTATTTTTTTACTTAACTCATTATCGAAAACCTATTAATTTCACTAAGGATTCTATTATCGAGGCGAAAAATATACTTGATAAGATATATGAAAGCTTAAGAAATTTTGAACTTATAGACATCGAAATTGATGAAAACTATAAATCAAAATTCGAGGAAGCATTATCAGATGATTTTAATACACCAAAAGCTTTAAAAATTCTTCAAGATTTAACTCAAAAAATTAATAAAGCTGATTCAGCTGAAAAGAAATACACTCTTCAAACAACCCTTAAAAGTTTAGCAAATGCTATTGGATTGCTATCAGACACGACAGAGAGTTACTTTAAATATTCTGGAAAAGAAGAAATTAGTGAAGAAGAAATAGAAGCTTTAATATCAAAAAGAAATGAAGCGAGACAAAATAAAGATTTTGAAACGGCTGATTCAATCAGAGATGATCTTTTAAGCAAGGATATTGTATTAGAAGATAAAAATGATAAGACCTTTTGGAAAAAAAGATAAATCTTAAAAAAGCTGATAAAAATAGTAAAAAGTAAATCCCAAAAGAAATATGCCCATCAAAGGAGCTGTTTTTTTCTTAAATGAGTTTTGAAAATCACCTAAACTTAAATAAGTGATAAAAATCGCAGTTAAAACTGCCATCATAAAATAATCTCTCACTAAAATAGTCGACTCAAAAACTCTGACAATACTTAGCCCAATAATTGGAAAGACTAAAACAATATTTAAGATATTTGACCCAATTATATTTCCTATGACTAAATTTCCTTTTTTTTGTTTTAACGCTGAATATGAAGTTGCTAATTCAGGAAGACTGGTACCTATCGCAACCATTGTCAGACCTACCACTACATCTGATATTCCAATTAAGGAAGCTAATTTTGATCCATAAGCAACAGTTAATTCAGAACCAATAAGTAACAAGATAAGGCTTAGTAGAGAAAATAAAACAAGTTGTAAAGTGCTCTTTGAAATTGATGTCACTAAATTTTTTTGTGGTTTTTGACGCATCAAATGAAGTGTGAATAACACAAATAAACCAATCATCAATATGGAATCACTGATTGAAATTTTATAATCAAACAACACGTAACCAGCCAATAGCGAAGTAAGAAACAATAAGAAGATATCTCTAAGATTCAAAGTAATTATTGATCTGGTTATTAAAAAACATGTAAAGCCAAAGACAATGCCTAAATTTGCTATATTTGAACCAATTGAATTACCAATAGCTATCTCTGGCTTTAAATTTATAACAGAAGAAATGCTCACAAAAACCTCAGGAATTGATGTCCCCAAAGCAACTATTGTGATGCCAAGAAACATATCACTTAAACCAATCTTTTTTCCCAAGTCAGATATATTGTCTATGAATAAGTCAGCACCTTTGATCAATAAAATTAATCCAGTAGCTAATAAAGAAGCAAAAATAAAAAAATCCATAATTACAAATTAGCTTTCAGCACATATCTACAATGTTCACAATTTTTATTTGAATCGGGGGTATTGTCTGAATCTAGGCAACTTTTCATTTTTTTGATTGTACCCTCAATCCAAGAATCATCACCTTTATAGCCAATTAATTTAGTTTTAAAATGAAGTTTGTTATCGAAAAGTATATTTTTTTTAATTGCATTGCAGTAGACAAAATAAGCAGTTTCTTGTACATCAAATCCATTTTTTCTCAATAACCATTGATAGATTTCAACTTGCCTTTTGTAAGAGATTTGCCAAGGTGCATCCAGAGAAACTTCTCCGTCTTTCGACGTTGCTTTATAGTCAACTACTATCAATTGATCTGTTTTAGTATTGATCCAAACGTCGTCTAAAAGGCCATAAAGAAAAAAATTTGTTTCTTCATCAAAATATCCAATTCCCTTATTTCTAGTCCTCCAGTTTTCTATTTCAGGATGACTAAATGGTTTTGCATCAATTCCTGCACCCTCGATGTATGGATGGCTAGCACTTGAGTTTCTAAAAGAATCAAATTCTTCTTTTAATAATTCATCAACGGCATTGTTAAGATTGAAGGGAAAAGAACTAGGTCTGCTTATGCCCAATTTTTCCTCTAAGTAAAAACATTTTGGACAATTACAAAAATTTTCAATTCTAGTTCTGCTAAGTTTATATGGATCGGGATTATCTTTATTATATATAGGCATTATAATTTTGGCTCCGCGAGCAGGGCTCGAACCTGCGACCCAGTGATTAACAGTCACTTGCTCTACCAACTGAGCTATCGCGGAAAATGAGGTGTATTATAGGCAAAAAAACGAATAATGACTAAATCATTTAATATTAAATCAGACTTTAAACCTGCGGGCGATCAACCTAACGCGATAAAAACAATCGTAGAGGGTTTGAATTCTGGTCTTTTGAACCAAACATTGAGAGGCGTTACAGGTTCCGGAAAAACTTTTGCCATGGCAAATATTATTCAGGAAGTTCAAAGACCTGCAATCGTTATGGCACACAACAAAACGTTGGCTGCTCAGTTATACGGAGAATTTAAAGAATTTTTTCCAGAAAATGCAGTTGAATATTTCGTTTCTTATTATGACTATTATCAACCAGAAGCTTATGTACCTACCTCAGATACGTTCATTGAAAAGGACGCTTCTATTAATGAGCATATCGAACAGATGCGTTTATCTGCAACAAAAGCAATTATGGAAAGAAGGGATGTAATTATAGTTGCATCAGTATCGGCAATATATGGATTGGGAGATCCAAAATCATATTTAAAGATGGTTTTACACCTCGATAGAGGCGATGAAATTGATTTGAAGGTTTTATTGATGAGATTAGCTGAGCTTCAATACACTAGAAATGACACAGAATTTAAAAGAGCGACATATAGGGTAAAGGGAGATGTAATTGATGTCTTTCCAGCAGAATCAGATTTTGAGGCTTTAAGAATAGAATTATTTGATACTGAAATTGAATCACTAAAGTTTTTCGATCCACTGACAGGAGAAATAATTAGAGACGTTCCTAGAGTTACAATTTTTCCAAAAACTCATTATGTAACTTCCAGAGACGTGATGCTAACGGCTGTTGAAAAAATTAGAAGTGAAATGAAGGAAAGAGTTAAATACTTTAAGAAAAATGAAAAATTAATTGAAGCTCAAAGAATTGAAGAACGAACAAAATATGATATCGAAATGATAAAAGAGTTAGGATTTTGTTCAGGTATCGAAAATTACTCTAGGTACTTATCCGGAAGAAAAAAGGGCGAGGCGCCACCAACTTTGTATGAATATTTGCCAGAGGACGCTTTAGTTTTTGTTGATGAATCTCATGTTTCTTTACCTCAAATAAGAGGAATGTACAGGGGAGATCGATCAAGAAAAGAAACTCTAACTGAATACGGTTTCAGATTGCCGAGCGCTTTAGATAATAGGCCTCTCAGATTTGATGAATGGGAAATATTATCGGGACAGAAAATATTTGTTTCAGCTACTCCCGGTGAATATGAAAATGATAATTTAGATCAAATGGTAGATCTTATAGTGAGGCCTACAGGGTTGTTGGATCCAACAATTGAAATAAGGCCTGCAGTTAACCAAGTCGATGACTTAATTTCTGAAATTTATGATCGCACCAAAAAAAAGGAAAGAGTTTTAGTCACAGTTTTAACCAAAAGAATGGCTGAAGATTTATCTCAATATCTTTTTGAAAAAGATATAAATGTTAAATATCTTCATTCAGATATTGATACAGTTGAAAGATCAGAAATATTAAGAGACTTAAGATTAGGTAACTTTGATGTGTTAGTTGGAATAAATCTTCTGAGAGAGGGTCTAGATTTGCCAGAAGTTTCATTAGTTGCAATTTTAGATGCAGACAAAGAAGGATTTTTAAGATCTGATACTTCCTTAATTCAAACTATTGGCAGGGCAGCAAGACACATAAATGGTCACGCAATCTTATATGGGGATAATGAAACTGGATCAATGAAAAGAACAATTGAAACTACAGAGGCTAGAAGAAAAAAACAAATAGCCTTTAATAAAAAGCACAAAATTAAACCCAAGGGAATTGTTAGACCCATTATGGACGTGATGGAGGGATCGAAGAATTTAACAAAGAAAGAATTCATTCAAGAGGTTGATAAAAAGTTTGAAGAAGACTATCTATCTCCAAAAGACTTAGCCGAAAAAATTGATTCACTTGAGCAATTAATGTTGGAGCATGCAAATAAACTTGAATTTGAAGAAGCAGCAAATATTAGAGACAAAATAACTTCCTTAAAAAATAAATTGTTCGCTGCTTAATCTAAAAAAAATTGATTCTTGATTTATAATAATTCCTTCATTAAGAAGTATGCATAATATTTTTGAATTCACGCCTAATTTGATTGGAATTTTAGGGTCTGCTTCTTTTACTAATTTTAAGCTTCAAAAGAAAATTAAAGATCTCTCAGAATCGAACTATTCTTTAATTGGGGTTAATGACGTATTTATCCTAGAAACCTCTATACCTTGGAATGATTTATCAATATTAGAAAAAAATAAAGCTTTTAAATTACTAAATGGGAAAAATAAAAGGATCAATTTTGATAATGATATTGTGGTTGCTCCAAAAAAAGGGATCCAGTCACCTTGGTCTTCAAAGGTAAATGATATTTTTAAAAAATGTGGGATTGATATAAAAAATATTGAAAAAGTTAACTGTTTCACTTTTTCTGAAGATAAGAATCTAAATTCTTTGGATTTAATGCTCCTACATGATCCTTTGGTGGAGAGAGTAATTAATGACATCGAGCAAATAAAATACTTGTTTACCTCTAACGTCAAAAAGGACTCAATAGAAATTAATGGGGCTGCAAGAGAAAACTTCTCGAATATAAATCAAACTCTAAGTCTGGGGCTAAATGATTTTGAAATAAATTATCTTTTTGAGGGCTTAAAAACCACTAAGAGAAGAATAAAAGATTCTGAGTTAATGATGTTTTCTCAAATAAACTCAGAGCATTGTCGACATAAAATCTTTAATTCTCGTTGGACAAATCACTCTCGAGAAAAAGAGTATCCATCATTATTTTCTATGATAAAGAATACTTATGAAAATTATTCTGAAAATGTTCTCTCTGCTTACAGCGATAACGCTGCTGTAATTAAAGGCAAAGGAAGTTCAAGGTTTTTTCCAGATCCCATTTCTAAAAATTATAAATATCAAAATGAACAAAATAATTTTTGTATTAAAGTCGAAACTCATAATCATCCAACAGCGATCGCACCTTTTCCTGGAGCGGCAACAGGCTCAGGCGGTGAGATTCGAGACGAAGGGGCAACAGGAATTGGAGCAAAGCCTAAAGCTGGATTAAGTGGATTTTCAGTATCAAATTTAAGGATTCCAACTTTAATTGAATCTTGGGAAGGAAAAGAGATAAAACCTAGCAGAATTGCCTCGCCCCTTGAAATCATGATTGAAGGTCCAATCGGAGCAGCTTCGTTTAATAATGAGTTTGGCAGGCCTAATGTCCTTGGTTATTTTCGAGCTTTTGAAAAATATGATATTAAGACTAATTTACATTTTGGGTTTCATAAACCGATTATGATTGCAGGTGGACTTGGGAATATCCGTCCAATGCATACAAAAAAACAACAAGTTTCTCTCAATGCAAAAATCGTTGTAATTGGCGGCCCCGGATACCTAATTGGTTTAGGAGGAGGATCAGCATCATCTACTGAATCTGGAACTTCCGATGAATCCTTAGATTTTGCATCGGTTCAGAGATCTAACCCAGAAATGCAACGAAGGTGTCAAGAAGTAATAGATCAAAGTTGGCAATTGGGAAATAAAAATCCTATAAGTTTTATTCATGACGTTGGAGCTGGAGGTTTGTCCAACGCTTTACCTGAGCTAATAAATGATTGTGGATATGGAGCAGAAATAGATTTTACAAAAATTCCTTGTGCAGATAATTCTATGAGCGATATGGAAATTTGGTGTAACGAATCTCAAGAAAGATATGTCATGGCAATTGAAGAAGAAAATTTAACGGTATTTGAAGAAATTTGTCAGAGAGAAAATTGTCCTTATGCCATCGTTGGACATTTTACAAAAGAAAAAAAATTATTAGTCCATGACCCTTGCAGAGAAGAACCAATAATTGACTTGAAGATGGAATTTGTATTCGGAGCTAATAAAGAGCTTTATAGAGAGCTTAATCCAGAAAAAATTAATAAAAAAAACGATTTACAAAAAATTGATGTAAATATTAAAAAAAACATATTTTCTGTCTTGAGACATCCTACTGTCTCAAGAAAAAATTTCTTAATTACTATTGGAGATAGAAATGTTGGAGGGCTCACCTTTAGAGATCAAATGATTGGTCCATTACAAATACCGGTGGCTGACAATGCAATAACTTTAACTAATTTTGGAGAAATCACTGGCGAAGCAATGTCGATGGGAGAAAAGTCTCCGGTAGCTCTAATAAATCCGCAAGCGGCTGGTAGACTAGCCATAACAGAAGCGGTGCTGAATCTAATTTCAAGTGGATTAAACGACCTAGCTTCTATAAAACTTTCTGCAAATTGGATGGCTTGCCCAAATACTCCTCAAAGTAATTCCGATCTCTTTGAAACAGTAAAAACAGTTACTCAAGATATTTGTAAAAATTGGAATCTTACTATTCCAGTAGGCAAAGATTCCTTATCCATGGAAACAAAATGGGAGAATCATAAAAATACTAGCCCGGAATCATTAATTGTCTCTGCGTTTGCTCCAATAACTGATGTACATAAATCTTTGACTCCCATGCTAAAGGAAGATAAGGATTCCTTATTAGTAAGAATAAATTTCGGTTCTGAGAAAAATAGATTAGGCGGATCAATTTTAAGCCATGTCATAAATAAAGATTTTAAAGAATGTCCTGACATAGAAAATTATGAAGCGTTTCCAAAGATTTTTAACAAAATTTGTGACTTTATAAAAAAAGAAAAAATATTTGCTATTCACGATATATCGGATGGGGGTCTTGTGGCCGCAGTTTCAGAAATGATGTTTGCAAGTAACCTTGGTATTGATCTTCACCTAGACGCGAATCTAGATGAATTAAACAGAATTTTATTTTCTGAAGAACCGGGATTACTCTTGCAAATACCTGAACAATATTTCAATGAATTAAAAAATGACTTGGAAAAAATTAATTTTCATAAAATTAATCCAATCGGAAAAATTAATAATAACGATGAACTAAAAATTAAATCAAAGAATTTGGAAGAAAAAATAAAATATGACGATTTAATGAAACACTGGTCAAAAGTGTCTTCTGAAATAAAAAAACTTAGAGATAATCCAATTTGTGCTGAAGAAGAAGAAAAGTCATATTTGGATAGAAGCAATACTATATTGTCTCAATCTTTTAACTTTGAAATTCCATTTCCAAACCATGAAAAGACCAAACCTACTATAGCTGTAGTAAGAGAACAAGGCGTCAATGGACAAACAGAAATGGCTGCCGCATTTGAAAAAGCTGGTTTTGTGGTTACTGATGTACATATGAACGATCTTATAAAAAAAAGATTTGAATTGAAAAGTTTTCAGGGAATAGTCTTTCCAGGTGGATTTTCATTTGGTGATGTTTTAGGAGCAGGCAAAGGATGGGCTAATACAGTTTTAATGAATCCATTTTTAAAAGATCAATTTGAAGAGTTTTTTAATCGAGAAGACACTTTCTCTTTAGGCGTTTGTAATGGCTGTCAAGTCATGTCTAATTTAAAAGAAATAATACCTGGAACTAGTGCATGGCCGATACTAACAAACAATAGTTCAGGACAATTTGAAGCAAGGCTAGCTCAAGTTTTAATTCATGAGTCTCGATCACTTCTTTTTGACGGTATGCAAGATTCTCAACTACTTATACCTGTGGCTCATGGTGAAGGCAGAATGGATTTTGCGAACTCAGAAAATAAACTGTTAGAAGATCAAGTTGTTATGTCCTTTGTTAATGCGAAAGGAGTATCTACGGAAAGTTATCCAAGTAATCCAAACGGAACAAAAAAAGGTATAACAGCAGTATGTTCTGAAGATGGAAGAGCAACGATAATGATGCCTCATCCAGAAAGAGCATTTCTTAATTCTCAATTATCTTGGACAAATTTAAAAGGTGAAGGATTTTCTCCATGGATAAAGATGTTTATAAATGCAAGAAAATATTTCTAAGTTACTTTCTGATGATATCTTCAACTCTCAATCTGAATTCTTTTGACTCAAAATCATCAAAAAAATAATCTATAGTTTTTGAAACAAAAGGAAATGCAAGTTCTTGGTAAGGAATTTCATTTTTAGAAAACAACTTTACATCTAAGCTTTCTGAGGTAGATCCAAAAGAAAGATCTTTTAATTTTGCGAGATGGATTACATAAATTTGATTAATTTGAGGTATGTTGAAGATTGAATAAATCATTCCCATTTCCACATCAGCACGAGTTTCTTCTTTTGTTTCTCTTTTTGCACCATCATTAAGACTTTCTCCATTTTCTAAAAACCCGGCTGGAAGTGTCCAGAGACCATATCTTGGTTCTATTCCTCTTTTGCATAAAAGAATTTTATTTTCGTAGTAAGGAATAGTTCCAACAACAACGTTCGGATTAGAATAATGAATAGTTCCGCAATTCTTGCAGACATATCTTTCTCTATTATCTCCTTCAGGAATCTTCAAAGAAATTTCAGAGGAGCCACATGCTGAACAGTAATTCAATTTAGAACTCGAAATTTATAACAGGAAGCAAAGTATAATTGATGTAAGGTATATTTAAAATGATAAGAAAATTAGCCAAAAGATTAGAGGATTATCAACCAAAAAGTTCAGATGAGAAGTTACCTCAAGCCGCAGTCTTAATTTTATGCTACGAAAAAGGGGATGATCTTTTTTTTATAATGACAGAGAGGTCAAACTCTTTACCAAGCCATCCAGGCGAGGTAGCTTTTCCAGGAGGAAAAAAAGAGGAACAAGATCAAAATTTAATGTACACCGCACTGCGCGAAGCGGCTGAAGAAATTTCTATTAATCCCGATAAAGTGAAAATTCTTGGAAATTTAGATCCACTTGAATCTAGGTTTGGTTTAAGTGTCACACCTTACATTGGCGTTCTGGGTGAAAATTTTGAGTTACAAGCAAATCCAGATGAAGTAGCTGAAATATTTCATTTACCTTTATCTTTTTTTAAAAATGAGCCATCAATAAAAAGAGGAGTTACAAATTTCAAAGGAGAGACTTTTGATACACCTGTTATAATTTATGAGAATCATGAAATTTGGGGTCTAACATTAGCTTTCACTCTAGATTTTCTAAAGTTATTTAACATAAAATTTAAAGATGATTTACAAATTTGGTGAGCATGAAGTTCAAACAGTTGGCGAAGATTACTTCGTAGCTCCATCAGCTGACGTGATGGGAAGAGTTTTTTTAGACAAACATGTGAGTGTTTGGTTTGGTGCTGTTATTAGGGGAGATGTTGAAGACATTCGTATTGGAGAAAATTCTAATGTGCAGGATTTATCTGTTCTTCACGCAGATCCAGGGCAGCCATTAATAATTGGTAAAAATGTCACAGTTGGCCATAAGGTAATGTTGCATGGTTGTTCTATAGGAGATAATAGCCTTATTGGTATAAATAGCGTTGTATTGAATGGGGCTAAAATCGGTAAAAATTGTTTGATTGGAGCGAATAGTTTAATTACAGAAAATACAATTATTCCTGATAATTCGTTAGTCATGGGATCACCAGCTAAAGTAAAAAAGGAATTAGATCCAGGTATGGAAAATATTCTTAAAGGCTCAGCGGATCATTACGTTGAAAATTATATTAATTTTAAAAAAAATCTTGTGGAGAAATAATATGTCTAAAGAACATTCTTATGAAATCGATGGTGTTAATTACAAGGGATACTTTGCTGAAACTGATTCAGAGCTAGCTCCGTGCGTATTGATAGCTCATACATGGGCTGGCAGGGATAATTTTGTAGATGAAAAAGCTGAGGAGTTAACTAAGCTCGGCTACCATTCTTTTGCTTTAGACATGTATGGAGAAGGAAAAATTGGAACTTCTGTTGAGGAAAACTCATCTATGATGCAACCTCTTTTAGATGACAGAGATGAATTAGCCAAGCGAGTTTTGGGGGCTTTCGAGTATGTTAAAAATTTACAGCAGGTGCAATCTGACTCCATAGCTATTATGGGATATTGTTTTGGTGGATTGGTCTCTCTAGATTTAGCTAGAAATTGTAGTGACCTGAAGGGGGCAGTAAGTTTTCATGGCTTTTTAAGCGGTCCTGAAGAAAGTAAAGGAAATAAGATAAATGCAAAAATACTAGCCCTGCATGGGTTGAAAGACCCTATGGTTGGTCAAGATCAAATAGATTCTTTTTCGCAAGAAATGACTGAAAAGAATGCAGATTGGCAATTACATGTTTTTGGAAATGCAATGCATGCTTTTACTAATCCTGAAGCAAACGATCCTGATTTTGGAACGCTTTATGACAAGGATGCAGACAATAGGTCGTGGAAGATGTTCACAGATCTTCTTAAAGAGATTTTCTGATTAGATGAACTCGTTGGAAGTTCGGAAAATCTTCTTAAATTATTTTTCCGAAAAAAAACATAAATTAGTTCCAAGTGCTAGTGTTGTTCCTAATAACGACCCAACTTTGTTGTTCACCAATGCCGGCATGACTCAATTTAAGGACGTTTTTCTTGGAGCAGAAAAATTGGATTTTTCTAGAGCAACTAGTGCTCAAAAGTGTATTAGAGCAGGGGGAAAACATAATGATTTGGAAAACGTTGGATACACTTTAAGGCATCACACTTTTTTTGAAATGCTTGGTAATTTTAGCTTTGGAGATTATTTCAAAGAAGATGCAATTGAATACGCCTGGGACTTGCTTATTAATCATTATAAATTATCGAAGGATAAGTTATGGGTGACAGTTCATATTGAAGATCAGGAATCAGAAAAAATTTGGTTAGAAAAAATAGGCGTAGATAAAAAACGTATTTCGAAATTAAATGAGGATAATTTTTGGTCAATGGGTGACACAGGGCCATGCGGTCCTTGTAGTGAAATTTTTTATGATCATGGAGATTCATTAGAAGGCAGCCCTCCAGAAGAAGGAAAAGATACAGGCGATAGATTTGTAGAAATCTATAACATTGTTTTCATGCAATTTAATAGAGACATTGAAGGAAACTTAAATCCTCTTCCGAAGCCATCGGTTGATACTGGAATGGGCCTTGAAAGAATTAGTGCAGTTATGCAAGGCACTCCAGACAATTATCAAACAGATTTATTTATTCCTTTAATAAAAAAGATTTCTGAACTGACGGGAGAGAAAGATTTGTTAAATCCATCCCTCCGAGTGATTGCAGATCATTTAAGAGCGAGTTGTTTCATGATTTCAGATGGAATAGCTATAGGTAATGAGGGAAGAAATTATGTGTTGAGACGAATCATAAGAAGGGCCCTGCGACATGCCTATAAATTAAATAGCGAGAACTTCTATGTGATGTCTAAGCTGGCCACCTATTTTTCTGACACATATAAAGAGCTTTACCCTGAAATAGAAAAAAATAATTCTTTTATTGAAAAAGCCCTTCATGAAGAAGAAGAAAAGTTTGGAGCTACTTTAAATCAAGGAATGAGCTTGCTTGATGAAGAAGTAAAAAAACTAAAAGGAAAAGTTATATCTGGAGATCTAGCTTTTAGATTATATGATACCTTCGGATTTCCTTTAGATATGACCATAGATTTTGCAAGAGAAAACAACCTGAATGTAGATATCGAAGAATATGAAAAATTAATGGATTTACAAAAAACAAGGGCTAAAGAAAGTAATACATTTTCATCATTATTGCCCAGTTCAATAGAGGTAGATGGCGATACAAACTTTGTTGGATATGATGAATCTGAATCTAAGTCTACTATCAAAATGATATTTAAAGACGGGAAAAGAGTATCTAAAATTGATGGAGGGGAATCTGCTATTTTATTTGATGCAACACCATTTTATGCTGAATCTGGAGGCCAGGTTGGTGACACAGGCAACATACAATCAAAAAACGGTTCTTGTGAGGTTTTTGATACAAAAAAAGTTGGTAACCAACACGTTCATCTTTGTAAAAATGTTAGTGGATCTCTATCGGAAGGCGATAAAGTAGACTTAACTATCGAAACAGATAGAAGATTAAACATAGTATCCAATCATTCTGCCACCCACTTGATGCATTCCGCGTTAAGAAATGTTTTAGGAGAACATGTTGAGCAAAAAGGTTCTTTGGTCAATGAAGAAAAATTAAGGTTCGATTTTTCACACCCTAAGGCATTAAATTCAAATGAAATTAAAGAAATTGAACTACAAGTCAACAACGTAATTGCTAAGAACATAGAGACTGAAATATTCGAAACCTCATTTAATGAAGCAATAGATTTAGGTGCATTGGCCTTTTTTGGAGATAAATATGGCGAGAAGGTGAGGGTATTAAAAATTGGTGGAGATTATTCGATCGAATTATGCGGAGGAACACATGTGCAATCTACGAAGCAGATTGAAAATTTTAAAATTATTTCAGAGTCGAGTATTTCTTCAGGAGTGAGAAGAATTGAAGCGGTTACAGGAGCAGCAGCAAAAATATTATTAGATGAAGAAAAAAATGAATTGAATAACATTGCAAACTCCTTCGGAGTGAAGGTTTCAGATTTACAAGAAAAAATAATTGAATTTAAAAACTCACTGAAGGAAATTCAGTCCAAGCTTAAAGCTCTTGAAAGGAATAATAATTCGAATTTAATCAAATATTTTGAGTCAAATTTTACGGATGTTAAAGGAGTAAATGTCTTAATGCATAGAATTGATAACTTAAACTTGTCTTCCTTAAGGTCAAATCTTGATGAATTAAAAAATAAAATTAAGCGTTGTTTGATAATTATTATTGGTGAAAATAATCAAAAATCTCAAGTGATAGTTTCTGTTTCAAAAGATATAGAACAAACATTTTCCGCCAAAGCAATTATGGATTTAATCTCTTCAAAAACAAATTTAAAAGGTGGGGGCAAAAATGATTTTGCTCAAGCCGGCGGAGATGCCATAGATAATCTTGAATCTATCTACGATTTAGTAACAACATATTTGGAAAATTCATAAATGAATAATTTAATCGTCCAAAAGTTTGGAGGCACGTCTATCGCCAACACAGATAGATTTCAAGCAGTTGCTGATTTAGTTGTAGATTCAATCAATTCAGGAACTAATGTTGCTGTTGTGGTTTCTGCAATGGCTGGTGAAACCCAAAGACTTATAAATCTGGCAAAAGAACTTCAAGAATCTCCTGATCCAAGAGAATACGATGCTCTCGTTTCTTCAGGGGAACAAGTTTCAGCGGCGCTATTAGCAATTGCTCTTAAAGAAAGAAATTTTTTATCTAAATCTTATACAGCTCATCAGCTTGGTCTTGTGACCGATAATTCTCATGGAAGAGCAAGGATAAATTCTATTGATACAAGTGCTCTAGAAAAAGATATTGAATTAGGAGTTGTGCCAGTAATCACAGGTTTTCAGGGCGTTAATTCAAGCGGGGATATTACTACGCTTGGCAGAGGCGGTTCGGATACTACGGCAGTGGCTTTAGCAGTTGCATTAAAGGCCGACGAATGTCAGATATATACCGACGTTGATGGCGTTTATACAACGGATCCTAATGTATATAAAAAAGCGAAGAAAATAGAAAAAATTTGTTTCGAAGAAATGTTAGAACTTTCTAGTTTAGGTGCTAAAGTCTTACAAATAAGATCGGTTGAGTTTGCTAGTAAGTATGAAATGCCGATTAGAGTATTGTCTAGTTTTAATAGCACAGGAGGAACTTTGATCACTAAAGAAGAAAGCAGTCTAGAAAGCGCGGTTATTTCTGGAATTACTTGTACAGATGATGATTCAAAGTTAATTTTAAGAGATGTTCCAGATACTCCAGGAATTGCTGCAAAGATTTTATCTCCAATAAGTGATGCTGGGATAGATATCGATGTAATTGTGCAAAATGTTGGATCAGACAAATTAACAGATTTTACTTTTACAGTTAAAAATGAACATTCAGACAAAGCAGCAAAAATTCTAAATGATCTAGTTCAAACCTTAGGCGGGGGTGAAATAGAATTAGTAAAGGATGTTAGTAAGGTTTCTGTTGTCGGAGTAGGCATGAAATCACATGCTGGAGTTGCAGCACAAATGTTTAAAGCACTTGCAGAGAAACAAATAAATATTGATATGATATCTACTTCAGAAATTAAAATTTCAGTGGTAGTATCTAAAGATAAATCTAAGGCAGCTGTAATGGCTTTACACGACGAATTTGAGTTAGATAAATAAAAAGAAAAAGGAGATTAATAATGGAGAGGGTAGTTGATTATGTGGTTGTCGGAGCTGGGAGTTCTGGCTGTGTAATGGCAAACAGGTTATCGGAAGACGGCAAAAAGAGTGTATTAATATTAGAAGCAGGTGGGAAAGACACTAATTTTTTTATTCATATGCCCTCCGGTTTTTCTCAAATTGTACCAAATAAAAGCGATTTAAATTATGGATTTGAAACGGAACCAGAGGAAACTACTAATAACAGAAAACTTTATTGGCCACGTGGAAGAGGCTGGGGCGGATCGTCATCTATTAACGCTATGGTTTATATAAGAGGCCATGCTTATGATTACGATTTATGGCGCCAACAAGGAAACACCGGATGGTCTTATGAGGATGTTTTACCTTATTTTAAAAAAGCAGAATCCTTTAATGGTGATGGCGATAGTGACTATCATGGTTTTGAAGGTCCTTTAAGCGTAAAAAAATCAGAAAGCACTCATGACGAGTTACTCGATGTGTTCGTTGAAGCTGGTGGCCAAGCTGGATTCCCACTAACCAAAGATTTTAATGGTAAAAACCAGGAAGGTTTTTCAAGATATGAACACACTATGGCAGATACCAAAAGAGGACCAAGACGATGGAGTTCTGCAAGAGCATATTTGCACCCCGCTTTGAAAAGAAAAAACCTTTTCACTGAAATAAACGTGCAGGTCAATAAAATTTTATTTGAAGGAAAAAAAGCAGTCGGCGTGGAATATTCTCAAAAGGGTAAAACTTTTAAAGTAAAAGTAAATAATGAAGTGATTTTGTCTGCCGGAGCTATTAATTCTCCTCAAATTTTGATGAATAGCGGTATTGGAGATGCATCAGAATTAAATAAACATGGGATTAATGTATTGCATGAGTTGAAAGGGGTTGGAAAGAATTTACAAGATCATTATGCAGTGGTGAATTCTTTCAATTGTACTAAACCCATAACTTTACATAGGTCAGCAAGTTTCTTGAAAACGCAAATAGCAGGTTTAAAGTATCTTCTGTTTGGTACTGGAGATGCATCGTTTCCTCCTACGAGTGCTGGAGCATTTTTTAAATCTAGCCCTGAAAAAGATATTCCAGATACTCAATTACACTACGCATCTTATATAGCTGAGGATACACATGGCAGAGTGCCTTTAGATCCAAACCAGCATGGTTTTAGTGCTGTCATTTGTATTTTAAGACCTCAAAGTAGAGGTCACTTAGAATTAAAAAGCTCAAATCCAAATGACGCTCCTTTGATGTTTCCGAATTATTTATCTGAAGAGCAAGATCTAATTGATACAAGAAACGCTACAAGAGAGACCATCAGAGTCTTCATGCAGCCAGCTTTTGACGAATACAGAGGAGATAGATATAAACCTGGGTTAGAAGTTAACGTAGACAGTGATGATGAATTAGACGCGTGGATTAAAAGCAATGGTGAGACTCTTTATCATCCTGTTGGTACCTGCAAGATGGGGTCTGACGATCTAGCTGTAGTTGATGACAACTTAAAGGTAAAGGGTGTTGATAATCTAAGAGTAGTAGATGCTTCTATAATGCCAACTCTTATAGGAGGCAATACAAATGCTCCTTCAATCATGATTGCAGAAAAAGCCTCCGATATCATTAGACAAGCTGTTTAAAAAAACTAGAATTGCATCTAAGGAGAGGTGGCTGAGTGGTTGAAAGCGCTCCCCTGCTAAGGGAGTATGTGGTAATACCGCATCGAGGGTTCGAATCCCTCCCTCTCCGCCAGTTTTTTCAAAACCTTATTAAATCAATGGTTTGAGACTATTTATTCCTTCAAATTTATGAAGAGATTTTATAGAAACAGCAGTGAAAGGCTTTAAAATTCATATTTTTGAAAAAAAATACTTAAATTGATATAATCTTTGATCACTTAATCATTTAGGAGAGATTATGCTGAGTCTAGTAGAAAAAATTATCCTAGCGATTGGTCGCTGGGTCTTAAATATTTCAGCCGTTTTAGTTATTGTCGTTGGCGTGTTCGGAACGTTATATCTTGGATTGGTTTATTTAACCGCTTCCCCAGATAGCATTGATCGTCCAGATGTTGAAACTACTTTTGTGGAACCGGAAAGAAATCCGGTTGAGGCAGCCGATCGAGAACGAAGAATAGCTGAAGCAAAGGAAAGTTTTGATTCAAAAATGCAGGACGCTTTCACTCAAATAGATTTAACCAGTGGTAATGCTAGAGATCGAGATCGAGAAATAAGAAGTAATTACGCTGAACAAATCAGAAAACCTGAAAATAAAGACGATTTAGGAAAACTCCAAGAGTTAGCTGCTTATCGAGATAATTCTGTTTCTGATAACTGTGATGAAAAATCTAGACAAATAGCAGCAATCATATCTGGAGTTGAAGACGATCTTATTTCTATTGCAGAGATACACAACGTAACCCCAGAAGAAATTTCTACTGGTCACTCAGAAGCTCTTGAGAAGTCGGTAAGACTGCCAAGATCTTGTACAGTTTTATCGAATAATGTTGCGGCAATTTCTAAAATTCTTAGAGAAACTTATCCTGCTGATTGGGGTCTAGGTGGAACCGAAACTAAGGAGCAAATCAGTCGAGTGGTAGCTCAAGATGCTAAAGAGTTGGAACAATACACTGATGAAGAATTTGCAAATGCGGCGATGGATGAACTAGTAAATTATGCAGACAGTTTGCGTGATTATTATGTTCCAGTGACCCGTGAGTTAGATGACAGAAATGAACTAACTAGCCAAACCGTGAAAATAATTGGCGACGATATAACGGATGCCTACAATGCTTATCTCATTTCAACTTATCAGCAATGGGATGATTACCTTGAGAGTATTAGAACTGCTACAGACGAATCGCTAGAACGACGACTTTGGGCATCTGCTTTATTAGCAAGTTCGGGAATATTCTGGGCTATCGCACTAAGTATTTTGATTCTCTTGGCATTCTTCGCGATGGAAAGACATCAAAGGTATCTCAAACTTCTTGAAGACAAAGAAAATTCATAGAAGTATGGAATTAATTAACTAAATATTTTTTTTAGGAGAAAAAAATGAAAAAAATAAATCTTAATAAAATAGTACTTTCATTTTTAATAAGTGTTAGTGCATTGACTGCAAACGCACAATGGGCAGCTTCTGTTACAACCGGCTCTGCGGATTATGAAGTAGTTTTTACAGAAACTCTTACTAACCCTGCTTCTACCTATACAGAAACTGTTGATGACAGGTTTTTTTATAGAGACCTAGGTTTTGACTATTCTTTCGGTCCTCATCAAGTGGGTTTTAAAATAGGTGGCTTGGCTAGTTCTGATGATGCGCTCGATAGTGTAGATACTTCAAATGCTAATAGAACTGTATCAAAGAAAGGTGGAGCTGAAAGAGATGAGTATTCTGCGTTTTATACTTATCGAACTGACGTTGGCGTCGCTTTGACAGTAGGATATTACTCAAGTTCTGTAGATACTGATTTAACCTATACTAATGATATCCCAGATCTTGGAGCTTATACTGGCGTTGCTGCTTATAATGGTTTAAGTTTAACTGCCAATGTAAGTGACCTTAGAACAGTTGATAACGATGGATTTTTCTTCGGCGCTGCATATGGAAGACCTCTTGGCGAGAGAACTGGTGTATTTGTGCGATTGGGTTACCAAGATTCTGATGTAGAAGAAACAATTAGTTCGACTGGATCAGCCACCATTGCAGGACAAGTACAAGATCTAAGTTACCCTTCCTCATCTTATGATTTCAGCGGAGACGCCATTGTTTACGGTATAGGTGGTTATTGGGCTGTCACTGATTCTATATCTTTGAATTTCTTTTATGAAGTCAAAGATTATAGTTACTCATACGATGACAATACCGCGACTGCTTCTTATGACTTAGAAGAAGAGCAGGACTTGTTTGGACTAACTCTTAGGTATTCCATTTAAAAAAAGTAATAGTCTTTGAATATCTAACAAATAAATGCATGGAGCCGAAGGTATAAGCTTTAAATTTTCGAAGTATAGATATCTTCGGGCTCTTGCATTACTTGTCACAACAATATTTTCTACAGTCGCTTACTCTGATTTTGCGGTTTTTACTACATCCGAAAGAAATTCTTTAGAAAGTAGAAGTGGAACTTATTTTGAATCTCAACTCAGAGATTTATTGAATATTCCTCGTTCTGAACGAATAAGTGTTTACGACCCTTTGCCTATTGACTTTGAAGACATACTTTCAGATTTATCAAGGACAAGTTCAGGAAAGTCTTCACACATTATTTATCTTTCTTTGCCGGCTTCTTACTCTGAAAATGAATTAAAGTTTTCATTTGATGGAGAGTCTTTAAGTTTGCGAGAGATATATTCCATGATTGAGGGTTTAGAAGGGGATTATTTATTAATTATCGAGTCTGAAGAGGGATATCCTTCTCAGTTGAAATGGCCGAACATGCCAAACAATATTTCTGTAATAGGTGCAGAAATTTCGACACGCCTTCAAGAATCTACTGATTTACCATACGCTCCGCCTTACACATCAGATTTATCTATTTTATTTTTTCAACAATTGAGTAGCACCGAAGCTGGGCAAGAGGTATCTGTTGAAACAATAACATCTAGTCTTTATCGTGAGTTTGATGACATTAATTTGTATTTTTTTTATGGAGGCACTGGTAGTAATGCAAAGCTACCGACTTTCATTCCAGAGTCTGGGTCATATTATTCTGCAGTAAATATCGAAGCAAAGGAAGAAGCTCTTAAAGAAAAAGAAGCACAATTGGCTCGAGAAGCTGAAGCTCGTAAAGAAAAAGAAGCACAATTGACTCGAGAAGCTGAAACTAAAGAAAAAGAAGATTTAGGAGAAGCGTTAGCACTTATTGAGAAAATGAAAGCAGAAGCAGCTGAAAGAGAAAGGCAATTAAAAGAAGCTAATGAAGAAGCAGAAAAAAAACGTAAAAATACCACTTCCTTTGGATTCTAAATTCATATGAAGTTAACTACACTTATAACCCTATGAGAACTTAAACTCTTACCCAAGGGGTTTGCTAACTAGGAGACGATAAGTCTCTAAAAGATTATCATCATGTAAGAATGAAATATGTTAAGGAAAAAAAGCGTACTTTTTTTTCAATTTTGAAAGGAATCATTCATTGGATACATCATTTAAATAAAAATAAGAAAAAAAGCAAAATATTCATCTTTGAGTTAGGTTTAAATTACCACGTTCCTTCTTCAACTATTTTTTCTAGAAATTTATACAAATATGGGTCATGGGAAGCCAAGGAAACTAATTGGATTATAAAAAATTTTTACAATCTTGAATCAGCAAATTTTGTTGATGTTGGAGCAAACTTTGGTTGGTACACCTGTATATTTTCTCAATTAGCAAGACATAATGGCAAGGTTATTGCTATTGAACCCTCACCAGATAATTTAAAGTATTTAGAAGATAACATTCAAGAAAATGATCTCAAAAATGTATTACTAGAGAAAGTAGCAGTTGGTGAAAAAGAAGAAAATTTATTACTTTATAAAGCCCTCAATTCAAACCCAGGTGCTCATTCACTTATCAAAAATACTCCTTTTCAAGGCAAAGAAGGTTTAACTTATCCTGTGAAAGTTAAATCCTTAGATTCAATTCTATTCAATATTAATAAAATTAACCTTATGAAAATGGATATTGAGGGTTATGAAATTACTGCTTTAAAAGGTGGTTTGGAAACCTTAAAAAGGGTAGAAAATCTATTAATAGAATTTTCTCCACACCTATGGAAAAATCCTTTGGACGAAGCAATTGAATTTTTTAAAATTTTAACTGACAGTGGGTTACAACCTCACACTTTAGAAAATAATTGTTTAAAGAGATTTGATAAAGCTGATATGGATGAATTATTTAAAAGATTGATTAAAATAGACAGAAATGATTCTTCAATTTCATTTTTTCAACGAGATTTTATTTTTTCAAGGACTTAATTATTTTTATTAAAATTATTCAAAGGAAAAA